>Ga0126371_10000010_pt1 | contig 125075 bp, 96 predicted proteins | sample PanSoiMetaPlot_4_FD_110145 | JGI IMG/M metagenome (GOLD analysis project Ga0126371, IMG submission 110145) | Tropical forest soil microbial communities from Panama - MetaG Plot_4 | ecosystem: Environmental > Terrestrial > Soil > Tropical forest > Bulk soil | place: Panama | collected 2016-02-17
CAGCGTTCCATCTTTGCATTTGCAAGGCATTGTGACCGTGAATCCCTGATTGTCGTGGTTCCGAGGTTGCTAAAAAGCATGTCTCTGAAACCCGGCGCTTTTCCTCTTGGTCAGATTTGGAGTACCACCGCGCTGGAGATGTCCGAAACGCTGCCCCGATTATGGACGAATGTTTTTACAAACGAGAGAATAGATCTTGCGGAACTCCAGAAAGAGGGCGCTTTGCCGGTCGCGCGCTTGTTCAAGAGCCTTCCGTTCGCTGTATTGATAAGCCGCTAGTTCGAAATTGCCGATATTCATGCTCGCTTCTTGCCGCCGACCACGACAAGGATAATCCCTCCTGCAAGCAGAATCCCACCGAATATAGGAGAGAGGGGAATTGTCTTGTGTCGGGTCTCGGACGCCTGAATCGGGCCCAGATCCACCACTTTCTTGTGCGTTGTATAAGTGATTCCTTGGTAGGTAAACGAAATCACAGCGAGCACGATGAGCAGGATGCCGACGATGGTTGCAGCCTTCATAGGCGTACCTCGGAACTCAGTCGGAACTCAGAAGGAGCGCCCGTCGGGAAGTGCCAGGCGCCCTCTGGATACTGTCTAGGTTCTTCGCATTAATCCGCCAATGAGTGAGATCAGGAACAAAATGATGAAAATGAAGAAGAGAATCTTGGCGATCCCCGCGGCCGCAGCAGCTATTCCGAAAAAGCCGAATATCGCTGCGATAATTGCGACGATCAGGAACACTACTGCCCATCCCAGCATGGCGCCTCCTCGATCGGGGAGTCATAAGCCTCCACTCCCTTGTGACGCTATTCTTTTTAGAGGTTTTCGCGAAAACCCGCAATCCGTACGATTCAGTATCGAAAGCAGGGCTTTTTTGTAGGCTCGACCGCGTATCCTCCGTGCGTAATTCTCTGTCTGGCGTACCTTGGCTTTGCTTGATACGGCGATTCCTTCGCGATGTTCAAGGCTATTCAGTATTTGTCAGAGACCCAATTTACTGTTTGCTGGGAGTGACACGAACGCAATCGTCGTTATTCCAATCGGTTTGGGGCTAATTCTCGCGGAGGCATTTCAATGAATTGGGATCAAGTGCAGGGGAAGTGGAAGCAATACAAAGGCCAGGTTCGGGCCAAATGGGGAAAAATGACGGATAGCGACTTCGACGTTATCGCAGGCAATCGCCAGCAGCTCGTCGGAAAGCTCCAGGAGTACTACGGCCTAACAAGAGAAGTCGAAGAGAAGCAAGTGGATGAATTCACCAGCAGCCTCTAGCGATCTCGGCCATACTACCGAACGCATGCGCTTGGCTCGGCATAACGGAAGCCACGAAACACCGCACGAGTTCGTGTAGTGCATTCTGTTCTCTTCAAAGGGATTTGAAATGGCTTCGACTACTCCATCGAAGACGGCGACTGCTGTCTCTCGCAGCGATCTCATTGAACTTCTCAACAGGGACCTGGCTCGCGAGTACCAGGCGATCATCGCCTATGTGGTGTATTCCCAAGTGCTAAAGGGCGCCGCATACATGAACATTGCAGCCGAACTCGAAAAGCACGCACTCGAAGAGTTGAATCACGCTCTGATCATCTCAAAACAAATCGATTATCTGGGCGGCATGCCCGAGGTCAAGCCCTTACCGGTACGCACGTCAGAGCGGGCCGAAGACATGCTTCGTTACGATCTGGAACAGGAAACGGAAACGATCAGCAATTACCGCGATCGCGTACGCCAGTGTGAATCCCTTGGTGAATATGCCATGGCGGAGGAGATTCGAAAGATCCTCGTCAACGAGCAGGAACATCAGATCGACTTGGCCACCGCCCTCGGCGAGGACGTGCCCGAAATTCGTAGCAGGTAACCCCAGTACCCGAATTCCGCTGGGCGCGTCGTGGTCTACGGAAAAATCTTTAACAGAATTAAAGTTCTCAGTGGATACCAATCACAACCCTCGCAAAGTATTCTTCGCTGGTGATGATTACTTCTTTTGCTCCGCTTTGCTCTCCTGCGCACAACCCTCCGAAAAGGGGCCGTGGCGTCATTTGTTCGAAGTAGCGGCCCCTCCTACCTCTGATCTTGATGGACATCCTGGTCACACCGTTGCGTGAAGGGAGAAGGCAAATGTTCGCTCAAAGCGTTTCACAGATGAAATCGCTGATCGAAGAACCTCCAAATCCCGGCAATCCAGGGCCTGCTCGTCGCCGAAAGAAAAAACGCTCGGATGACGCTGAGAAACCAGTGCCTCGTCCGCGGCGGGACAAGCCCAGCCCGGAGATCCCTCACAATCCGCAAGATATGCCTGAGCAGGAACTACGCTCCAGCGGTTAACTGGAAACGGCCCAAGCCGAGGTGTCTGCTTCCGTTGGACAAGCGCCGCCTCACACGCCGTTCCCGTGTAAATAAACTGTAACGATGCTTCCTCCGTCTTGAACGCGACAATCCATTCCGTTATGCTGCTTTTTCAACATGACACTTCGAGCCCGAATGCTCGTCATCGAAGATGACAAGGATATCGTCGAGTTAGTTCGTTACAATCTCGAGAAGGAAGGCTATCAAGTTACCGCTTGTGGCGATGGCGCTACCGGCCTTGCGCAGACGAGGAAGTCGCCCCCTGACCTGCTGCTTTTGGACCTGATGCTGCCTAAATTGTCGGGACTTGAGATCTGCAAGGAAATTCGCCGCGACGAACGCTTGGCACGCCTGCCAATTCTAATGCTTACTGCGCGCGGCGAGGAGGCTGACCGCGTCGTTGGCCTTGAGCTCGGTGCCGACGACTACGTCACCAAGCCATTCAGCCCTCGCGAGCTTGTCGCTCGCATCAAGGCGTTGCTTCGGCGCGTACAGCCGCCCGGCGAAGAGGCCAAGCCGCTCGAGATTGGTGCGCTTCGCGTAGACCCCATTTCCTATCGTGCGCAGCGTGAGGGCAAGACACTTCCTTTGAGCACCCTTGAATTTCGACTGCTCTATTATCTTGCCTCTCGTCCCAATCGGGTTTTCTCCCGCGATCAGTTGCTCGACGCTGTCTGGGGCAACGATCGATTTGTCACACCCCGCAGCGTGGATGTATATGTTCGCCGCTTGCGCGAAAAGGTTGAACGAAATCCCGAACGGCCTGAGTATTTAAAGACCGTTAGGGGGGCGGGCTACCTCTTTGAAACCGCCGCGAGTTAGCCTCTTCTGGAAGCTCGGTCTTACCTACCTGGTTCTCCTCTTTGTGGTACTGGTAAGCGTCGACTTCTACGCTGGCCGCGTCCTGCAAGATGAGTACGTCCGCGCTGCCAATCAGCAACTGAGCTCTCTTGCTGAAATCGCCCGCGCCAGCCCGCCGCAATTTGATAATTCCGCGGCGGTAGCTTCCTGGGTCTCGTGGATGTCACACAGCAGTGTTCGTGTAACCCTCATCGCCGCCGACGGTCACGTTCTCGCCGATTCCGTTCATGATTCCGAAACCATGGAGAATCAGGCCGACCGGCCTGCATTCCGTGCAGCCATGGTTCAAGGACACGGTCAGTCGGTTCTTCACAGCCAGACACTGGATCGTGATCTGGTTTACTGGGCGATTCGTTTCGATCGTTCCGCACAGCCTCCCGTGGTTATTCGCTTCGCAACTCCTCTCGCTCCGGTCAATGCCTCGCTGGCCTCCGTCCGCGGCGCTTTTTGGAAGGTTTCCGCACTGATTCTAGTTCTGGGCATTGGCGTGTCTTTGCTGTTCTCTCGCCGGTTTGTGAGCCGGATTGAGAATCTCAAGGAGTTCTCCCGGCAAGTTGCGGCGGAGAATTTCAGTTCCTTTCATGGTGACTCGGTCAACGACGAGTTGGGAGAGTTGGCGGCTGCGCTGAATGACACTTCCGGGCGGCTAAGCGCGACAATCCAGTCGCTTACCGAGGAGCGCAACCGTTCGGCTGCGATTCTCCGCAGTATGGCCGAAGGCGTGGCGGTTGTGGATGCCCAGTCACGCCTGACTTTTTGTAACGAGGCATTTGCGAGAATTTGGCATGTGGACGTACGGAATGTACAAGGGCGTTCCGCTGTCGAAATCATTCGCCAGCCTGAGATTCTCGAACTGATTTCGGAGGCACTGGCTACGGACAAAACCTCCATTGGCGAAGTTTCCTTCGGCGGCGCGCGCCCGCGCAACTTTTCTGCGACGGCTGCCCCGATTACGCCATTTGAAACGCCGCACACGCCTTCATCCGGCTCGAGGCGTGCCGTAGTCATCGTGCTCCACGAAATCACCGAGCTACGCCGTCTCGAACAGATGCGCAAAGACTTTGTCGCCAACGTCTCCCACGAACTGCGTACGCCCCTGACCGCAATCCAGGGGTTTGCCGAAACTCTTCTCAGTGGTGCGTTGGAGGATAAGGACAATAATCGGCGGTTCGTGGAAATTATCAGCAGCCACGCTGCCCGTCTGGCCCGGCTCAGCAACGATCTTCTTCGGCTTTCGCAGATTGAGGCCGGCAAGATGAACGCCGATTTTCAGCCTGTCGATGTCGAGAGTCTGCTTGAACTCGGCGTCGAATCAGCGCAAACAGCAGCTTCACCCAAAGGGTTGACAGTCGCCCTGCCAAACGCGACTTCGGGCCTGCCCTCCGTCCGCGGAGACGCAAATCTTCTGGGCGATGTTCTGCGCAACCTACTCGATAACGCGATTCAGTACACCCCCGTAGGCGGCCGCGTTGAGGTTACTGCTAACCTGCAGGACTCCTTCGTCATTGTTACGGTTTCTGACACGGGCATTGGCATCCCGCGCTCAGATCAACCCCGGATTTTCGAGCGTTTCTACAGAGTGGACGCTGCCCGTTCCCGGGAAGTTGGCGGCACTGGCCTCGGTCTCTCCATTGCTAAACACATCGTAGAAGCCCACGGCGGCAGAATCTGGGTCGAAAGCGATATTGGCGAAGGCTCGCGATTTCATTTTTCCGTCCCTGTCGTCTCTTAGTCCTTCCTGCTCTTAAAGAATTAATAGACTTTTCACATTTCTGCAAAGCAAGCCAGCGAACCTCGTGGTGTAACACCCATTGTCAGCAAGACCAGACAGTCTCTATGGGTTCTGGAGTTAAGGGGACCGTCCCGAGGAGGGAAACATGGCATCGCCAGCGAGCAGCTCCGGCAAAGTTTACCTGGTTGCATTGGAGAGTTATCTCGTTTCGATGGCTCGCACGGTTGAGGCGTCCATTAACCGCGCCATAGAGGCGTTGCTGACTCGCAATAGCGAAGCCGCGAGCAGCGTCTTTCTCACTGAGCCTCGTATCAACGAGATGGAACTGATTATCGACGATCACGCCATTCGCCTTCTCCGCGAAGGCAGCGTTGGCGAAGATGATCTTCGCCATATCATTGCGTGCTTGAAAATTAACAACGATCTCGAGCGCATGGGCGATCTCGCCGTCAATATTTCACAGCGCGTGATTTCTCTGGCGCAGATGCCCGACGTAAGCCCTCCTCAGGAGCTTGAGCCGATGAGCGCTTGTGTGCGCGGCATGGTCAGCCGCTGCTTGGGGGCTTTGACTTGCCGCAACATCACTCTTGCAAACGAGGTCCTCGACACAGAACCTGAAATCGATAGTTTCCGCGATCGAATGTTTGAGCGTTTGCTGTCTGAAATGAAAGAAGACTCATCTGTCGTTGGCCCCAACATGCAGTTTGTTTTGGCCATTCGCAATTTGGAACGGATTGCAGATCACACTACGAACATTGCCGAAGACGTTGTTTTCTGGCTCCGTGGCCTCGATATCCGTCATGGAAAAGCTAACAGCTTTATCATCAAAGACTTGTCTGCCTGCCCTGACCATATGTAACAGAATATTCACAAACCTCTCACGAGCCGTTCAAAGTGTCCTGACACTCTCCCACCGCCGTACGGAGCAGGTCTTGAGTCTCACCCCACATCCTAACCAAGAAAACGGATCTGCTACGTCACCCCGACTGGCTGGCGTCACCCCGGCGCCAGCCCCTCATTCTGGCGCGCTAGCGCAACGAGTGATGCGGATTCAGGCGCGAAACTTGCGCTCTTTTCTCAGGGCAACTGCTGGAAATGTAGACGGTATTGACACCTTTCAAGGAGGAAGTGAATGAAGAGTATTTTGTTCAGCTTGCTGGCAGGGGTCCTTTTTGCGGCCCCGGTATTTGGCCAAAGCACCACGCCTGCAGACAATAGCACGACAGTATCCGCTGCCAAGACCGCCAAGGACAGCGCCAAGAAGGCGCCTTCCTATCAGCAGAAATCAGAAAGCTCATCGAACGTCTCGGCGTCTCAAACAACGAATGCAGCAGAGTCCAGTAGCGCTGAAGCGGTGACAACTACAACAGCAGCCCCCAAAAGCGCCAATGGAAATGCAGACCAAGGTGATCAATCTCCACTCTTCTTCAAGATCGGCGGCGCTGAATTTTCGCCTCTAGGTTTCCTTGACCTCACGAGTGTCTGGCGCTCAACTGACGTTGGCAGTGGTATCGGCACGAGTTTTGGTGGCATTCCTTTCAACGCCGCGTCGCCTGCCGGCCAGCTCTCTGAGCTGCGCTTCAGTGCTCAGAACTCCCGCATCGGCCTGAAGGTGGACGCTAACCCAGGCGACTTCAAGCTTAGAGGCTATATCGAGGCTGATTTCCTGGGCAATGCGGCAACTAACGTCTTTGTTGGCAGTCACTCGAACACCATGCGCATGCGCCTCTACTGGGTTCAGGTTCGCCATGGCAAGATCGAACTTCTTGCTGGCCAGTCATGGAGCATGATGACGCCAAATCGCATTGGCATTTCGCCGATGCCGGGCGACATCTTTTACTCGCAAGACATGGATACGAACTACCAGGTGGGCCTGATTTGGCTGCGTACTCCTGGCGTTCGACTCGTCCTTCATCCAAATGATCACATCGCTTGGGGCTTTGCTCTCGAAGATCCCGAACAACAAAACGGCGGACTTGTTACCTATCCCACCGGATTTAATGACAATCAGATTGATGAAAACGGCAACGGCGGTGGTTCAAAGACTCCAAACAAGGCGCCCGACATCGAATCCAAGTTGGCTTTTGACACTCACCCGAACGGCGGAGGCCGCAACTTCCACATCGAAGTTGCCGGCCTCGTCCGCGCTTTCCGCCTGAACACTGCTGGACTCGGAAACGTCACCACAACAGGCGGTGGTGGCTCAATCAATGCAAATCTCGAGCTCTTCAAGAACTTTCATCTCATCGCCAACACTTTCTGGAGCGATGGCGGTGGCCGTTACATCTTCCAGTTGGGTCCCGATTTCGCGGTGAACGTCAACGGATCTGGAAACTTCGTTCCTACCCCTATCCATGCTGGCTCGGGCATTGGTGGATTTGAATATACGATGAACAAGAGCCTGATTTACGCGTACTACGGTGCAGCCTATTTCGGCCGTGACTTTCTGGCGACCTCGACCACGACGGGCGGCGTCACGACTACCACGTACACGGGCTACGGTTTCCCCGGTTCAGCGAGCAACCAGAACCGAACCATCCAGGAGCCGACAATTGGTCTCGTCCAGACTTTCTGGAAGAATTCCAACTACGGCGACCTGAAGCTCATCACTCAGGTTTCCTATTTGTCGCGAAATCCTTGGGCCAGCCTTCCGACTTCTGCAACCGGCAGTAATCCGGGAGGGGCACCGAGCGCCCATTTGGGAATGGCCTTCGTCGACTTGCGTTACGACTTACCGTAGCGCGTTGCGTGTAGTTTTCACCGGGCTTGGGAGGCATTCACCTCAAGCCCGTATATGCCTGAATCGATTGAGCTTTGGATGCGGCAAGTAGGAAGCATTCATGTTCATGGTGTGTTCATTTGGTTGTAACAATTCTGTAACACGACAACCGCACGCTTCAACAAAGCCTTAGGAGGAAGTTATGAAATTGCTTAAAGTCTCAGCCATTTTCTTGGCGCTGGTATTGGTTGGAGTGGTCGCGCGAGGGCAAGCTGCGCTGACCGGAGCAGGCAGCACATGGGTTTATCCCTTGGTGGCCAAGTGGGCCGCACAATACGACAAGGATAATCATGTCCAGGTGAATTATCAGTCCATCGGTTCCGGCGGAGGAATCGCGCAAATCAAGGCTGGCACGGTCGCGTTTGGTGCCAGCGACATGCCCCTCAAACCCGACGATCTGCACGCCGCTGGCCTCATTCAATTTCCCACTGCAGTAGCCGGCGCAGACCTAGTCTACAATCTGCCCGGCGTTCAAGCAGGTCAGCTCATCCTCAGTGGACCGGTCACGGCTGACATTTTTCTTGGGAAGATCAAAAAGTGGGATGATCCGGAGATTGCCAAGCTGAATTCGGGGCTGAAATTGCCAGCGCTAAACATCACTGTCGTACACCGCGCCGACGGTTCAGGCACGACCTTCACCTTCTGTGACTACCTCTCCAAGGTTAGCCCGGAGTGGAAAGAAAAAGTCGGTGCGAACACCTCCGTGACGTGGCCGACCGGAGTCGGCGGCAAAGGTAATGAAGGCCTAGCTTCGTACGTGCAACGCATTCCTGGCTCCATTGGCTATGTTGAGTACGCCTACATTCTCGAGACTCATTTGGCCTACGCTCGCATGGTCAACAGTGACGGCAAAGTTGTCAGCCCCAGCCTGGAGGGTTTTCAGGACGCGGCGGCGCATGTTGACTTCAGCAAGGCAGAAGATTTCTACGTGATCCTTACCGACCACGCAGGTGCCAATACATGGCCGATTTCCGGGTGCACTTGGCAAATCCTTCGCAAGAACGCTCCCAAGGACACCAATGAAGCTGTGATGAAGTTCTTCGATTGGGGTTTCGAGCACGGACAGGACATGGCCAAGTCGATCTCCTTCGGACCATTGCCGCAAAGCACCGTCGCAGCGATCAAAGCGTATTGGAAGAAGGAACTCGGCTACAGCATCTGAACTGCAGTATATTGGGGCTTTGATCCGAAGGGAAGCGAATGAGCGGCTCGGACCTTGCATTACCAAAAATACAGCCATTGTCCGAGAAGCCTAAGTCTGCCGGCAGATCATGGCATCTGTCGGCAGATTTTCTGTTTCACAAGGCGGCAGTATTTGCAGCCATCCTGGTTGCGGGTGCGCTCTTCGCGACGGTTGTCGCGATCGCGTACGATAGCCGCGTAGCCATCCACGCATTTGGCATTTGGAAATTTCTCAAATCGAGCGACTGGAACCCCGTTACTCAGACCTTTGGAGCTTTTCCGTTCATCATCAGCACTCTCATCAGCTCCGCGATCGCGATGCTTCTTGGCGTTCCTGTCAGCTTTGGAGTCGCAGTCTTTATTGCAGAGATCGCGCCCGCCTGGATCAAAAAACCTGTAGCTACAGCGATCGAACTCTTGGCTGCCATCCCAAGTATCATTTACGGCCTCTGGGGACTTGTAGTCTTCGCGCCGGCCTTCGCCACAATTGAACCCTGGATCAACGACCACCTTGGCGCAATTCCAGGCATCGGACTTTTGTTTCAAGGGCCCCCAATGGGAATCGGCATGCTAACTGCCGGAATTGTCTTGGCGATCATGATTCTGCCGTACATGTCCTCCATCATGCGCGATGTGTTCCTCGTTGTGCCATCATCGTTGCGCGAATCTGCTTATGCCATGGGAGCCACTACGTGGGAAGTTGCTTGGAATATTATTCTGCCCTACACCCGTTCGGCGGTGGTCGGTGGAATATTTTTGGGATTGGGCCGCGCCTTGGGCGAAACCATGGCCGTCACTTTTGTCATAGGCAACAGCAACACCCTTTCTGCTAGCTTGTTAATGCCCGGTGCCACCATTCCGTCAGTCCTCGCCAATGAATTCACCGAAGCCACCACCAAGCTGTACACATCTTCCTTGATTTACTTGGGCCTGATTCTCATCGCTGTCACTTTGACCGTGCGCTTTTGCGCTGTTTTGCTGATTCGCCGCCTTGGTCGTAAGGAAGGCGCCGCGGCATGATCGTGAGCGTATACGTCAGGCGTCGTTGCGTTGACGTCACCAGCAAAATCCTGATGGGCCTCGCCACTCTCATCGGTGTCTTCTTCCTCTTTTGGATTCTTTGGACAACGCTCAAATTTGGCATGGCCGGCATGCACTGGGATCTGTTCATTAAGGACACCCCTCCCCCCGGTTCCGACGCTTTTGGCCTCCGTAATGCCTTCGTCGGAAGCCTCATCCTATTGGCCGTGTCGCTGCTCATCGGCGTACCCATTGGCTTGATGGGAGGAACATGGCTGGCAGAATATGGTTTTAAGAGCCGAGCTGCTAACGCCGTCCGTTTCATCAATGACATCATGCTCAGTGCGCCCTCCATCGAAATCGGCCTCTTTGTTTATGCGATCATGGTCGCCCCAATGGGCCACTTCTCCGCCCTGTCCGGCAGCGTTGCCTTGGCGATTTTGATGGTTCCGATCATCGTGCGCACCACAGACGAAATGCTCAGCTTGGTCGGCAGTGACATGAGGGAGGCGGCCGTCGCGCTCGGAGCCCCGACTTGGGTCGTCATCACCAGAGTGACCTGGAGGGCCGCTCGTGCCGGCATCGTCACTGGTATACTGATCGGGTTGGCCCGGATTACTGGAGAAACAGCTCCTTTGCTCTTCACGGTCCTGAACAACCAGTTCTTTTCTCGCGATTTATTCCACGCGATGGCCAATGTTCCTGTCGTGATTTATCAATTCGCTTTGAGCCCATATACAAACTGGCAGCAAATGGCGTGGGCCGCAGCTTTCATTACAATTATCTTCGTTCTGGCGCTGAGCTTAATCGCCCGCTGGTTCCTTGGTAAGGTGCAGGTGCCTAAATGAGCGATCGACCGCAAGGCTATTCCCTGGCGAGCGCCCCTGTGCCCGCCCGATCCCATGACGCTGCAGAACCAGTCAGCCCGAGCTCGCTGCCTGTCAGGATCTCGGCTCGCAACATCAATTTTTATTACGGCAAATATCACGCCATCAAAGACATCAGCCTGGACATCAGCCAAAACCGCGTCACCGCCTTCATCGGCCCCTCCGGATGCGGTAAATCAACGCTTCTGCGAATTTTCAACCGCATGTACGACCTCTACCCCGGCCAGCGTGTCGAGGGTGAGGTTCTCCTCGACGGAACAAACATTCTGACCCTCAAGAGTCTCGGGCCGCTGCGCGCAAAGATTGGCATGGTTTTTCAGAAGCCCACGCCGTTCCCTATGTCCATCTACGAAAATATTGCATTTGGCGTCAGGCTTTACGAAAAGCTATCGCGCGCTGATATGGACAACCGCGTGCAAGACACTTTGACCAAGGCCGGCCTATGGGATGAAGTGAAGGACAAATTGAACCAGTCCGGGCTTGGGCTTTCTGGCGGCCAGCAGCAGCGTCTCTGCATCGCTCGCGCCCTGGCGGTGAGTCCTGAAGTCCTCTTGCTTGATGAGCCTTGCTCCGCCCTCGACCCGATTTCTACTGCGAAGATCGAAGAGCTGCTTTTCGAACTGAAGAAGAATTGGACAGTCGTCATCGTCACGCATAATATGCAGCAGGCCGCGCGCGCCAGCGATTTCACGGCGTTTCTGCTCAGTGGCAAACTCATCGAATATTCGGCCACATCAAAACTCTTTACCACGCCATCGGATTCGCGAACAGAAGCCTATATCACCGGTCGCTTCGGATGATCGCTTTCTGACTTTCCAGAGGAGAACGAATGGAACGGCATTTTGAACACGACATGGATGAGCTGAAGGAACGGCTCTTGTGGATGGCTAGCCTTGCCGAACACTCCGTTCATCGCGCGGTTCAGGCGGTCTTCGAGAAGGACGAGGCTTCTGCCACCGAAGTTCTCGAAGGCGAAAAAGCGATCAACGACATGCAGATCGAGATCGACGATCGCGTCATGCAACTCCTCGCTCTTCAAGCGCCCATGGCGGTGGATCTTCGTTCGATCCTTGCCACCGCGCGCATCAATAGCGATCTTGAGCGCATTGGCGATCAGGCCGTCAATATCGCCCAATCGGCCCTGCGCATCCTTCGGCACCCTCAAGTCAAGCCCTACGTCGATCTCCCCCGCATGAGCGAACTCGCGGAAGCAATGGTCCGCGACAGCATCGCCGCTTTCGTCCGCCGTGATGACGAGCTCGCGAAATCCATTCTCATGCGCGACGATCTCGTGGATCATCTCCGCGATCAGATTTTCCGCGAGCTCCTCACCTACATGATGGAAAACTCAGCCGTCGTCTATCCCGCCTTCGAGCTGATTCTTGTTACCAAGAATCTCGAACGCATCGGCGATCACGCCACCAATATTGCCGAGGACGTAATATATATCGTCGCCGGCCGGGACGTTCGTCATCTCGCTGGTGACCGTCGCTGATCAGATCTCAAGGCTCGATTCCTGCTTTTCGAACCATGCCCTTTTCTTGAGAAACTCGCCGGGCGTCCCGTGCGTAGTAACATTGTGGACGCAATGACGCCCTTATCAGGCAACAACGCCTTCGCCATCCGTGCCGAAAACGTATCCCGCCATTATCAAATGGGCGGCGCGCTCATTCGTGCCGTCAACGAAGTAACCCTCTCCATTCGTTCCGGTGAATTTGTCGCTCTTCTCGGCAGTTCCGGCTCAGGAAAATCCACTTTGCTCAATTTGCTCGCTGGTCTCGACCGTCCCACCTCCGGCGCAATCGTCGTGCAGAACCGCGATCTCGCAGCCATGAACACCCACGAGCTTGCCCAATACCGCAGCGGGACAGTAGGCATGGTCTTCCAGTCTTTCAATCTTCTGCCGCGCATGACGCTGGAAGAAAACATCGAGCTTCCCTTGCGTCTTGCCGAAGTGGATCGCAGCGAGCGCAGCGCCCGCGTGCGCGAAGCCTTGCAGCGCGTTCGTTTGGAAAAGCGTCTCAGCCACCGCCCCAGCATCCTCCTTGCCGACGAGCCCACGGGCAATCTCGACAGCGTCACCGGCGAAGAAGTCATGCTTCTGCTCAAATCCTTCAACCAGGACCTCGGCATGACCGTCGTCATGGTCACGCACGAACGCCCGCTCGCCGATCGTTTTGCTCACCGCATCTTGACGCTCGCCGACGGCAAACTCATCTCCGAAGCTGCCGCGCAAGCGGCGGAGATTCCTGCGGCAGGAGCGCGCCCGTGAAAATCGGCGATTTGACCGAGCTCGCTTTCCGCAATTTGCGCGAAGCCGTGCTCCGCAACTCCCTCACCACGCTCGGCGTTGCTGTCGGCGTCGCTTCGCTGGTCGCCTTGGTTTCTCTTGGCGTGGGTTTGCAGCAGCTTGTTTCGAAGCGCCTTTCGAGCAGCGGCCTCTTCAACGCTATTTTTGTCTATTCGCAAGCGGACATGCAGGAGATGCGCGGCCCCCGCCGCGGCGTATCCGGTTCCCCTGCCGCATCTAAGCCACTCGACGAATCAGCTCGCCGCGACCTTTCCCGCCTTCCCAACGTCACCGAAGTTTATCCGCAGATTCGCTTCATGACCGAAATCCGCTACGACAATAATCCATATCCAACCAGCGTCGCCGGAGTGCCTCTGTCCGCGCAGAACGACGGCGCATTCGACGGCATGCAAGGCCATTTCTTCTCTGGCCCGAACGCTGACGAAGCAATTCTGCACTCTGAATTTGCCAAGGATTTGTCCGATAATCCTTTGTCCCTGATCGGCAAAGACCTCGTTCTTCGTTACGCCGAGCGCCAGTCCCTCAATTCGGGTGATTCCGCCAACCCCGGCTTCTCCGTCGTGCCGCACGAAAAGCAACTACGCATCATCGGCATTGTAGATACCGAGCCCGAAGGAGGATTCGGCGGCTTCGGCCGCAGTCGCGTCTTCATTCCTCTCCAGCTCGCTCAGCAACTGAGCGCCACCGATGTTTCCGATCTCAGCGAGCTCGTGAACGGCTCGGGTTCCGTTCGCACTTATTCGAGCCTCACCGTCCGCGTCAAAACTCCCACCGATGTGCAGGCCGTCGAAAACGCCATCAAAGGTATGGGCTTCGCCACTTTCTCGCTCCTCGACACAACCAAAAATCTCCGCCTCTTTTTCTTTGTCATCGATATTTTGCTCGGCATCTTCGGCAGTCTCGCTCTCATCGTCGCCACTCTGGGCATCGTCAACACCCTCGTCATGGCCATTCTCGAGCGCCGCCGCGAAATCGGAGTCTTCAAGGCTCTCGGCGCCGACGACCGCGACGTCAAACAGCTTTTCTTCGCTGAAGCCAGCGTTATGGGATTCGTCGGCGGCATCGGCGGCGTATTTCTCGGCTGGCTGATCGGCCGCGTTCTCACTTTCGGCGCTAACGTCTATCTCGCCCGCCAGAACGTCCCTGCCGTGAATATCGCCGCTGTGCCGCTCTGGCTCGTGCTCGGAGCCGTCATTTTCGCCGTCCTCGTCAGCCTCGTCGCCGGACTCTATCCCGCCTCCCGCGCCGCCCGCCTCAACCCCGTCGAAGCCCTCCGCTACGAATAATTGTTAGCCGGATGCAAGGTGCATTACGCAACCGATCGCGAAGGGAAGCCTGAGGACGTGCAGCAATACGAACGAAGAGCAGCGTTAGCCTCAACAGAAGAACTGTCGTCTCTAACGTCCCTTTCTTTCGCGCGTTTTATCCGCTTGTCCTGAGTGTTGTGGCGAAGGGCGCTATTCGTGTCTCAAAGCGACCATGGGATCCACTCGCATGGCGCGGCGCGCGGGAATGTAGCAGGCCGCGAGCGCGACGACTACGAGAAGGACGGTGACGCCGGCAAACGTGGCGGGATCGGTGGCGCTAATGCCGAAAAGCAAACTCGATATCAGGCGAGTCAGCGCAAGCGATGCCGCGATGCCAATGGCCACACCAATCAACGTGAGCCTCAGTCCAACCGAGAGGATCAGGCGCATCACCTGCCCTGGCTGCGCTCCGAGCGCCATGCGAACCCCGATTTCGTGGTTGCGCTGCGAAACGACGTATGCTAACACGCTGTAAATTCCCACCGACGCGAGCACCAGCGCGAGAATCCCAAATAAGCCGAGAAGCGTGGAGCGGAACCGCGCGTCGCCTTCGGAATCGGAGATCATGGAAGTGAGCGTGCTCACGTCGACTGGAAGCGACGAATCGAGATCGTGGATTGTTGCCTGCACTGCGCTCGTGAGTGCGACCGGATCGCCCTTCGTGCGCACCACAAAGGACATATTCTGCTGGGGCTCTTGTGTGAAAGGGAAATATATCGTGGGCTTGAAAGCCTCATCCAGAGCATTATTTTTCACATCTCCCACCACGCCGACAATGCGACGGATAGAACCGGCGCCGGCACCGCCCGCAACGAGCAGGCTTTGTCCGATGGGGTCGTTGTGGCCAAAATAGCGGCGCGCGAGATCCTCGCTGATGATGATGACCCTGGCGGCATCCGGTGCAGTGTCGCTTTCAGTGAATTCGCGGCCCCAAATTAGCGGAATGCGAAGAACTTGAAAATAATCTATCGTGACCGAGTGTGTGAGAGCGGACGGCGGCTCTTGGTCAGGAGGCAGATGCGGAGCGCCGACAACGAGGAAGCCGCGACCCATAATCCCGCCGGAGAACGGGATGGGAACGGCGGCAGATGCGTCTTCGACGCCAGGGAGCGACTTGAGACGCTGTGTAGCTTGACGAAAAAATGCACTCCATTGCTCAGGTTTGACGTACTGCGATTGCGGCAATGTAACATCGCCCGTCAAGGCGTGCTGGGGATCGAAGCCTGGGTTAGTGCGCGTCAGTAAATAGAAACTCTTGAGCAGCAAGCCAGAGCCGATGAGAAGCATGACGGAGAGGGCAACTTCGACGGCGACGAAAGTGTTGCGCGCCCAGCTGCGTTTGGCTGTACCGATTGAGCCGCCGCCTTCGCGAAGAGCTTCGTTTAGGTCGATTTCGGAGGATTGCCAGGCAGGCGCGAGGCCGAAGAGAACTCCGACAAAAACAGAAAGAGCGAAAGTGAAGGCGAGAACCCAGCCATCGACATGGATGGAGTTGACGTGTGGTAGCTGGTCGGCGGCAAGAGACTTGATTGCAGCGACGCCCCAATAGGCAAGAAGCAGGCCAGCGGCTCCGGCGCAGACTCCGAGCATCACGCTTTCCGTGAGGAGCTGACGAAAGATGCGTATGCGTCCAGCCCCAAGAGCAACGCGTACAGCGATTTCCTTGGCACGACCTGTGGCACGGACGAGCAGGAGGTTGGCGACGTTCGCGCAAGCGATGAGCAAGACTAATCCGACGGCGCCGAGGAAAATGAGCAGCACGTTCTGCAGATTGCCAAAAATGAGGCGCCTAAGACTTGCGACCTGCACCGTCGTAACAGCTATGTACTGTTCGCTGGTGCGCTTAACGATTACTGTCATCTCGGCTTGCGCTTCCGACGCGGTGGTGCCGCGCTTTAGCCGTCCAATAGTGTACAGAAAACGCGTTGCACGCTTGTCGATAATGCTTATATCGTCGGGGCTCTGCCCAACCGGAACCCAAAATTGACTCGGTGGGGTTTGGTCAGGGTACCGAAAAACGGCGGGCATGACGCCGACTACGGCAAACGGTTCGGAATCGAGCTGGATAATCTTGCCAATGATGTGAGGATCAGCGCCGAGTTGGCCGCGCCAAAAACCTTCGCCAATGACAACAACGCGGGCCGCGCCTTTGACGTCGTCCCGCGACTCGAGAGTGCGGCCGAGAAGGGGCGCGATTTCGAGCGTGCGGAAAAGGCTGGAACTGGTGATAGCACCTTGAATAAGGGTCGGCGCGCCGTGGCCAGTGAGGGTCATTTGGCTGTATTGGTAAGCCGCCAAAGAGGAAAACGATTTTGCGTTGCGCTGCCAGTCGAGGAAATTCATGTAGGACTCGAGACCGACCGAAGTGTTCGACGGCATTTCACTGATGAAAACGAGTTGGTTCGGCTGCGGGAACGGCAGGGGCCTCAGTACGATAGAGTTCACGACTGAAAAAATGGCAGTGTTAGCACCGATGCCGAGCGCGAGAGTGAGGATAGCGACGGCGGTGAAGCCGGGAGACTTGCGCAGCACGCGAAGGGCGTAACGCACATCTTGAAGGAGCGTCGCCATACTACCTCCCATCACCAAGGAGCACGTCGCGCCAATCGTACCGCTTTTTCTCAGCCCTCGCATCTATCTGAAATAATTTGCTAATGTTATTTCATATGCGCCTTCAAACGATACGCTGGTCGGCACACGCACTTCTCGCCTTCGCTCTTATAGCCGCATTTTTCGCGCTCGCGCAGCCTGCCCGCGCAGACCTCGGCCGCATCGAATGCCGCTCCACTCCCAGCAAAATCCTTGGCCACGATGTTCGCTACTGCGCCATCCTTCCGCCGAGCTACGACGCCTCCAAATCTCGCCGCTACCCCGTTCTCTATTTTCTTCACGGCCTCGGCGGCAACGAACAATTCCTCGTCGACTCCGGCGGCTGGAATCTCGTCGAGGACCTTTGGCAGCAGCACCAAATCGGCGAATTCCTCATCGTCACGCCCGACGCCGGCGCCAGCTTCTACATCAACTCCCGCGACGGCCGCGTCCGCTACGAAGATTTCTTCATCCGTGAATTCATTCCCTTCATCGACCGTACGTATCGCGCTTCTCCGCTCCGACATTCCCGCGGTATCGGCGGAGTTTCTATGGGCGGCTACGGAGCCCTCCATATCGCGTTCCGTCACCCCGAACTCTTCGCCTCTGTCAGTTCCAACAGCGGTGCGCTCCTCGATAAACTTCCCGACGTTCGCGTCGCCAATCCTCAGCACTCCCCGCTGCTGCGCGTCCTTCGCGCCTTCGGCACGCCTCCCGATCCCGCCTTCTGGCATCGCAACGATCCGCTCGCTCTTGCGCGCACCGCCAATCTCTCAGGCCTCAAAATCTATTTTGATTGCGGCACCGAAGACAATTTCGGCTTCTATCGCGGAGCCTCCGCGCTCGACAAAATTCTCTCCGCCCGCAAAATCCCTCACGAATTCCACCTCTACCCTGGCTCCCACAACTGGCAATACTTTGCGTCCCATCTTCCCGCCGTCTTCGAATTCCACTCCCACGCCTTCGCCCTTCCCGCTGCACCTTAACGTGCTGCTCTCGCGCCCACTGAACTTTCTTTCCGTCTCTGACGTATTCCATATGGGGGCTTCAGAGGATGACGTGCGCTCGGGCGAAAGAAAACTGTTTACATAGTCCTCTTCGCAAACCAATCCGTCCCTCGCGCGTCGAATACTACGCAGCCCACAATTTGAAATCTGAAAGGGTGCTCCGTTGAAAGAACAAACTTTGTCCAATCATACTCGCATCGTTCCCGCATTCCATCTCGTCGCGCTTCCCATTCTTGTCTTGAATCTCGCCGACCAGATCTACCGCCTCGTTCACTTCGGCATTTCCTTTGACAATATCGTCGCGCTCCTGCTCGCCATCGCTCTCATTCTGGTCGCTCTCTACGCCCGCATGTTCGCGCTCACCGTGCAGGACCGCGTCATTCGCCTCGAAATGCGCCTGCGCCTCGAAAGTGTCCTTCCTCCCGATCTCAAGCCCCTCATCCCAAAGTTCTCCGTTGACCAACTTGTCGCCCTTCGTTTCGCCAGCGACGCCGAGCTGCCCGCCCTCTGCCAGCGTGTCATCGACGAAAAGCTGACCACCCGCGCATCCATCAAGCAACTCGTCAAGACTTGGAGGGCCGACTACCTCCGCGCCTGACCCGCGGCCTTGTTTTTGTAGCGCAGAGCTTCGCGCTTCTTGCGAAGTTCTGCGGCCTCTGTCTTTCGCCTCTCGCTGTTGCTGTTAAGCTCTGCGCACTCACTCCCAAATCGGCTCAAAACTTTCCGCGCTCACCCGTGTAACATCTCTCCGTGGCCCACAGCCTCAATCGCAAGATCATCCAGTCCACGGGTATCGTCATGGCGAGCGTCCTGCTCAGCCGCTTGCTCGGATTTCTGCGCGAATGGACCGTTGCCCACCAAATCGGTTCCAACGCCATCACCGACGCCTACTACGCCGCCTTCACTCTGCCCGATTTTCTGAATTACCTCGTCGCGGGCGGTTCTCTCAGCATCACTTTCATTCCTGTCTTCGCCAAATTCGTCGCCAAAGATCAGGAAGACGAAGCCTGGCACGTTTTTTCCACCGTGATGACCTTCATGGGCCTCTTGGTAATCCTCCTCGTATGCGTCGCGGAAATCTTCGCGCCGCAAATCGTCTCCCTGATTTCTCCCGGATTCGGCCCCGCCGAGAAGCAGCAGGTCATTTTCCTCACTCGCTTCATGCTTCCCGCTCAATTTTGTTTTGTTCAGGGAGGAATCCTCAGCGCTGTGCAATACGCCAAGGGCCGCTTCACAATCCCTTCGCTGGCGCCGATTGTCTATAACCTGTTCATCATCGCCGGCGGCGTCCTTCTCGCCTCTCGCTACGGCATCACAGGATTCGCCATCGGAGTTCTCGTTGGCGCGCTCATCGGAAATTTCCTCCTCCAGATTTACGGCGCGCATCTCGTCGGAGCGAAATTCGCCTTCGCACTCGACCTCCGCCATCCCGGCTTTCGCCTTTTCATCAAACTCGCCGTTCCTATCATGCTCGCCCTGTCGCTTTCGTTCACCGACGACTGGATCATCCGTTGGTTCGGATCTTATCTCGTCCCCGCATCGATTACGTGGCTCCAATACGCCAAAACCCTCATGCGCGTTCCTCTTGGTGCCGTCGGACAGGCCATCGGCGTCGCTTCCTTCCCGATCCTCGCGCAGCTCTATTCCGAAGGTAAATTCGACGACCTGAATCGTGTCCTTAACGACGCCCTGAAAGGCGTCATTCTCCTCCTCGTTCCCATTTCCGCTTTCACCATCGCCGAAAGCCCCTACGTCGTGCATCTCGTCTTCGCGCACACGCGCATGCACGAGTACGACCTCCACGCCACCGCCTCCACGCTGGCTCTTTTTTCTCTGGGAATGTTCGCCTGGGGCGCGCAGAATCTGCTCGCGCGTGGATTTTATGCTGCGCACGATACTTGGACTCCCGCCATCGTCGGCACCGTGCTCACTTTTGCCGACATTCCACTCTATTGGTGGCTCGCCAAGCGCGCGCACCACCTCGGCCTCGCGCTCGCCAGTTCCATCGGCATTGTCGTTCTCACCGTCGTTCTCTTCATTCTGCTCATTCGTCGCACTCGCAGCCACGAAATCGGCGCGCTTCTGCTCTTTCTCTCCAAGGTGACTCTCGCATCCATCATTGCCGCCGGAGTCGTTTTCGAATTCACGCGCTGGCTCTCGCTGCATTTCGCCTGGCGACGCGCCCTCGGCTCCTTCGAAGTCCTCGTGATTGCAACTTTTGCCGGAACCCTCTTCATCCTCGCCTTGCTCAAACTCCTCCGCATCCGCGAACTCGATGCCGTTCTCGCGCGCATCCGCGCCCGCTTTTAATCCGCGCAGGTGGTTACTTGTTTGCTGGTCTAATTGAATAAGGAGGAAGGAGCGCTCGCACATCCCGTGAGCACAACATTCTTACATTGGGTTTACGGCTTTGCTTTTAGGAGCAGTTTTGAACCCGCCCCTTTTGCCGCACAAATCTACTTTTGCTGATTTGTGGGAGCAGCATCTTGGCCGCTCAAATGCCCGTCGAGCGTTCCCGGAATCAACGGTACATTCCCGTCGAAATCGAAAGATGGCTTGCCCGTGCTTGCGATCGTGATACTGTTTGCCGTCAGCGTGCGCCCAAGCGCCTGATTGAGGTTGGCAAGAGCAATTTCATAATTGGCTTTAGCCTGTAACTCGCCCAATTTTGAGATGTCTACCTCTTGCTCATAGCTGATGACTTGGAAAGCGCTGGACTGTCCCAGGTTGAACTTCTCCTTCTCATAATCGTACGACTGCTGAGCGAGGCCTGATGCCTTTACTGCAGCTTGCACTTGCGCCGCGAAGAGGTTCACCGCGCTGAGCGCTTGATTGACAGCCGTGATCACCGTGCTCTTTTGGAGTTGCGTGCTGACCTGGTGCTCACGTTCCGTCAATTTTGTCTCCGCGTTGATGGCCTGCGCGGAACGGTTGCGCAATGGCAGGCTCAGGCTCAAGCTGCCAAAATACTCGGGCGACTGGTTGTGAAAAATCTGGGAGAAGGCGCCCCCAATCCCTCCGGGGACTGTGGGGCCGACAGTTCCTTGTGGTACGCCAACAAAAATTGGCGAGCCGCCAACGAACACAGGATTACCGTTTTGGTCCACGATCTCGCTGCCGCCTGGCAGAAATGCCCCATTGGGAGTGAATGCTCCAGCCGCATTTCCGCTCAATCCAAAACTCACGTATTCGCCGGTCACGTTGAGTGTCGGAAGGAGCGCATTCTTCGTCGCCCGCACGTCGTAGTTGTCGTTTTGTAGAGTCAACTGCCATACCTTTAGTTCCGGTCGATTCGCCAATGCCTCTTTTGTGGCGTCGTCCAGCGAAATGCTGGGTGCTTGGGGTGAGTCTTCGACCCCTGTTGTGGGCACGACCTCGAGTCCCTTGATCCTCGGGTCGGAAGGATCCTTTGTGATCAGTCCAAGGACCACCGCCTCCTGTTGGCGCTCGGAGGCTTGCGCTCCCAACAGACTTTGATTCGTCTCAGCGAGGAACGACTCCGCGTAAGTGACATCGCTTGGAGTTCCCGTTCCGATCTTCGTCATTCGATCGAGCTGGTCATAGAATGCTTGGTACGCCGCTAGCGTCTGTTTCAAGACATCAACCTCCTGCCGGTCGGCAACAAGCGTCCAATATTGGGTTACCATCTGCGTGACTGATGTGATCACTTGCTCCTGGAATTGCAGCACTCCGATCTTGTCCGTGTTTTTCGCTTCCAAAATGAACCGCGTATGCGGTAGAAACCCAAAGCCATTCAACAAAGGCTGCTCGATCGCCACGGCGAGGTTCGAACTGATCGCTGGATTGAAAAAATTCTCTGACGGAGTTGACGAGTTTCTGCTGTTATCGAGCGCGACCTGGAAGTTTGTGCCGCTATGGAATTCTTGTGCATAACTTAGATTGAACTGCGTAGTGTGGCTCGCTTGGGTCAGAACTCCGCTAGTGCCCACTCCGCTCGTCAGAGGATTGTTGATCGTCTGCGATTGGTCATTGATACTTGTATTGAAGCCAATCACTGGATCAAAGTTTCCGCCTCCTGAGCCGACCTGCACTGCGCCCGTCGCGAGCGGTGTGCCGCCGCCCTTGGCGTTCAAGAGGTTCGCTTCATCCAGCCACGGCGTATATTCCGCGATCCCAATGTTGAGATTATTTTCCAATGTTAGCGCGATTGCATCCTGCAGGCTGATCTCGATCTTGCCATCATGAATCAAGTTGTAAATCGTCGGGCCATTGGTCAGCGTCGGTTGCGGTACAAAATCGCTCATGTACGGGGCAAAGATATTCGGGAAAGCCCGGTGGCCCTTTCCGTAGTCACGCGAAAAAAGAATGCTCGTGTATGGTGTTGCCCCGTTCGTCGGTGCAGTTGTTTGCGCCTGCGATTGCGCAGAGCTTTGCTGCTGTGCTTGAGCGAACGCTGGCGTTCCAACGGCCAAATAAGCAACGAGGTAAAGAGCCACAGCCACTCGAATCAGCCTGCCGATCATAAGTTCTATCCTTTCCCTTGATTTGGGAAACATTACGGGGCCTACACCCTTCGAATCTTAAATGCACACACGGATTTACACTTGATTCAACCCATCCGTTGCAGGGGAATAGCCAGTTCTATCTATCAGTAAATAAGGGAGTTGTTCTTACGTTGAGAAGTGTCATTGTCCGCAACCGGACACCCGCCACTCAGAAATGGACACAACTGGGGGTTAGAAGGGAGCGAAACGGCTGCTGACTGGGAATCAATGCGGAAGCGCGAGGTCCCGCTCGATGGCTGAGCGAGTACGGAAAAGGTCATCAATTTGCTGCATCAGTTTTTGAATGCCGTCAGACTTGGCGAGAATTATATCTGCGCCGACAGCCAGCCCAAGATTTTCCACGGATTTTGCATATAGCGTGAAGAGAATAATCGGCACGTCGGGCATTTCTTTTTTCAGGACGGAGGCCGCAGCCGCACCATTCAGTTTCGGCATGGCCAAATCGAGAACGACTAAGTCGGGGTCGAGTTGCTTCGCTTTTTCGATAGCCTCCACGCCATCGCAAGCTTCGCCGCAAACTGTCAGGCTGCTGTTGCTGTCCAAATGACGCTTGAGGACAGCGCGTATGGAATCACTGTCATCGGCAATGAGTATCCGTTTCATTCTCAAGAACTCTTATCCGGCATGGTAACCATCTGCAAAATGCATGCGAACCAGGTAAATACCCGATTGAGTGCTCCGGCGAACCATGTCGTCAAGAGCAATGTCAGGTTACCCTCGTAGTCGACTGATTTCGTTCATATAGAATGTCTATATAAATGGCCTGGTTCTATAACCTGATTTTTCGCCGTTTTTTCGGAATTGGCCTGGTCGCCTCCGCGCGGCAGTCTATAGTCCGGCGGCATGATCAGGGTCAAAATTTACGTTTTTCCTAAGGAATTAGCAAATTTAAAAAATTTGCACTCGCGAAAATCATCAAAAACGCCATTTTTGAATGGCCTGCCTTGTCTCTCAATTTCGGGGTGTTTTTTGGGCGGAAAAAAGACAAATTGGCCTGTTCTAGTACTACCTTGGCGTACTATAACTAGGCGAGAAAAAGTCGATCAGAAGAGGGGGAGAGCTGGGCCGAGTTTCTCCTTTTCTACGCTCTACCGGTGTGGGCGTCCGCCGCCTCCGCCGTGGTTGCTGCTGCCTCCACTGCTGCGAGGTGCGCTGCCGCCGCGGCTCCCGCCACCACCACCGCTCGGTCTGCTGTACGATCCGCCGCTCGGTCGGCCAGAGTACCCACCATAGCTTCTGCTGGATCCGCCATACGAACGCTGATTCACGACCGGCTGCCGCATATTTAATTGCGGACGTGCCGAGTAATTTCCATAACTCCCTCGCGAAGAGTTTCCATAGCTACCGCGCGATGAACTTCCATAATCACCGCGCGAGTAGCTTCCGTAGCCAGACTCTCCGCTCTGCGAACTGTAATGCGGAGAGCCGTTTGGACGTCCTGGATTGCTCCGCGGCTGTGCCTGCGGACGCGCGCCGCTGTTGCTCGGCGGCGTGAATCGATGCCATGCATCATTGCCGTTGGGCCGTTGTGAACCCTGCTGATTCACTCGCGGTGAAGGTTGTTCGCCGCGCGACATCGTCCCTTGTTGCGTGTGCGTCGGCGGAGTAAATGAGCGATTCGGCTGATTTGCTGATCGGTTTGGCTCATTGAATGATCGGCTCGGCGCATTCGCTTGTCCCTGCCCGCGACCATTGCTGTTTTCGCTGAAGCTGTGCCAGCCGTTGTTGCCAGCGCGATTTTGGTTTTGCGCTCCCGCGTTTCCACGGAACGTCTGCTCTCCGCCATTGCGCTGTTCGGCTGGGGCCGAGAAGCGATTGTTCGCGGCGCCATTCTGCGTGCGGGAATTCTCGATCATCCGTTGCTGCGCAGACGCTTCCTGGCTGAATGATCGCTGCGCAACCCCCGGACGGCTTTGCGAAAAGAAGTGCTGGTTGTTCGCTCCTGCCGTATGAGCAATTCCAGGCGACACATGCTCCTGAACGCGCCCGAGGCTCTGCCGATTCGGAGCTGCGGGAACGCGACCGGTCATGAAACTTGCCGAATGGAATTGCGCCGAACTCATTCCACGCTCAAAATGTCCGCCGCCGTGGCCAAAGTCGCTGCCACGGATGGAGGACACGCCGGCTCGGATGCGAGCATCGTTGTCAAAGCGGCCAATGTTGGAGAATCCGTTGCGTCCTCGAAACAGAGGATCGAATGGCCGTCCGAAACCATGGCCGAAGCGATTGACGTTGATCACGTTTACGTTAACTACGTTTACGAATGTTACGCGTGTTACTCCAAAACCCCACCACGGATTGAAGAAATCAGCGGGGCCGCAAGGCAGCCAGCCGATATTTCCGAAACCAAACCCGAAGCCCACGCCGCCGCCCCAGCCGAAGAAGGATACGTACGCAGGAGACCACACAGGATCGTAGCCCCATCCACCGTAGACTCCGACGGGACCCGGCCACCATGCCCAGTTACCACCGTAAACGAACCAGCGGCCGTAGTGATAGGGAGCCCATCCCCACGGCTCATAAGAAACCCACGTCCAGCCGTAATACGGTTCCCACTGCCAAGAGCCGTCATGATAAGGCGCCCAGCCGGAATCCTGATCGGGAACCCAAACTTGTCCGTAGTCCGGAACATTTTCCCAGTGACCATAAGAATCGAGGTCTTGCGAACCAGTGTAGTAGCGATCGGTGTGTCCCCAGCTCTGCGCGCCCGTGATTGTTTGATCGCGACTCTGATTCCATTGATCAAAATCATCCGGCCCGGGAGCGTTGGCCGTTTGGTACTGCGGACTGTCGGTGCCTTGAATGGTTATGAGCTGGCCGCTGTCGACGCGCGTGCTACCCTGCGGTTCAGAAACTTCTGCCTCGCCATTGCGCACAGTAATCTGGCTCTGCGAATCGTTGACGATTTCCACGCGGTACTGGCCTTGGCGCAGCGGATGAACCGCGGAGTTCGGAGTATCGATTTCCGAATCCGCCTGGCTATTCTGCAAAACATCGTAACTCACAAGTCCTTCGCCCACTTGAACCTGAATCTGACCCTTGTTCAGATTCGTGATTTTCACCGTTGAGTTTGGCGCGAGGCGAATAATGTTGGCGTAGTCGAGCTGCACTTCGGCGCGAGAATCATCGCCCGTCGAAATGCGGTCGCCCGCTTCCAGCGGAGTATTCATCGTGGCCGCGATCCAGTCGCCGGAGTCGCCGCGCTGAATAGAAACATTGCCGTGAATAAAACTGACGCGGCCAACTGTCGGCTGCGTCTGCGGATTCTGATCCGCGTCATCGGCCGGCGCATTCTGATCGGGCGCTTGACCCGCTTGGCCGTACGGATCCTGCGCAGATTGCGCTTGTGCCGGAGGAGCCGTTTGCTGTTGCTGTCCGCTCTGGTCCGGCGGCGGAGGATTCTGATCCTGCGCGTGTATGACCGGACTTAGCGCCGTCATCGCGAAAAGGAAAATCACTGTCAGTCCAAGATGCTTTTTCATCTTCGTCTACCTCCCGCCGTTCTCGGCGGACGAGAACCTGATTATTCCGAGAATGAGTAAAGCAACGTACATGCCATTAGTAGGACTCAGGCGCAACTATCGATATGTCCATATTTATCATATTTTTACACGTTAGATTCCCCTCGAATTTAAAGCGCCACGACGTACCGCCAGTGGTGGATTTCAGCCAGCCATGGTGGATATGAAGCGGTGGAGAATGAAGCCTGCGTCAATACGGAACCGTATGTTCTGGACTTATATTATGGCCAATCTTTTTCTGGCCCTCTAAAAAATGCTTGATGGTCTTGGCCGAAGCAGTAGAAAGTGATAGACTAAGTTTTCGTTCGCATAAAACGCCTGCGCAAAACGCGCGGGCGTTTTTTTTTGCGCCAAAAACAAAATGGAGGATGAAGAAATGGAAGAAAACAGCGCATCGGTGCAGACCGCACGGATTGCGACAGTCAACGGCGAGAAAATCTACTTTGAAGTTCACGGTAACGGCGAGCCGTTGCTGTTGTTGAGTGGATTTTCCGGGACAAGTCAGGATTGGAAACCATCACTGGAGCAATGGGGCGCAGGGTTTCAAATCATCCTTCCCGACCTGCGCGGGCACGGTCGGTCCAGCATTTTGACGAAACCATTCAGACACGGAGATGCGGCTGCGGACATGTTTGCGTTGTTGGATCATTTGGGAATCGAAACATTCAAGGGCGTGGGAATCAGTGGCGGCGGCAATGTGTTGTTGCACATGGCTATGAAGCAGCCGAAACGTGTGCGCGCGATGGTTCTGGTCAGCGCCACTTCGTATTTTCCGGCGCAAGCGCGCGCGATCATGCGTCAATATGCTCAGAACATTCCTGAGCAGGAACGAGAAAGGCTGCGGCAGGGCCATCCGCAAGGTGAAGCTCAGATTCAGGCGCTTCTCGACAGCACGGCATCATTTGCGGACAGCTATGATGATCTGAATTTCACTCCGTCTTTGCTGTCGACGATTGAGGCGCGCACGTTGATCATACAGGGCGACCGCGACCCACTGTACCCAGTAGAGATCTCGGTTGAGATGGCGCGGGCGATTCCGGATTCACGGCTGTGGGTCATTCCTGGTGCAGGCCACGGGCCGGTGACTGGAGAAAGATGGCCGGAATTTGTGAGGACGGCAGCGGCGTTTCTGCGGGAATCGTAGGAGATGAAAGCTGCCGACTACAGACAGGTGTTCAAGAGTTGGAGGAATCGGATTCAACAGAATCCGCGGAATCGGCGAGGCCCATTTGGGAGAGGCGGTAGCGGAGGGCGTTGCGGGAGAGGCCGAGGGAGCGGGCGGCCTGACTTTTGTTGCCGTTCGCACGGCGCAGGGCTTCGCGAATGATTTCCTGTTCCCATTGATCGAGAGTCACGCCTTCGGGAAGAACGGGAGCGACAGTCGCTGAAGGCACGGGACGGTCGAGCCGAATGTCAGCGGCGCTGAGAATTGGGCCGGCTGCAAAAGTGATGGAGCGTTCGACGACGTTTTCGAGTTCGCGCACGTTGCCGGGCCAGTGAAACCGCGTGAGAAGCTCGACGGCGTCCGGTGAAATGTCTGTAAAATTTTTTCCGGAAGACTGCCCGAAGCGTTTGAGGAAAAATTTGGCGAGCGCGGGAATATCTTCTTTGTGTTCGCGCAGCGGCGGAACGTCAATGGCGACGACGTTCAAACGATAATAAAGGTCCTGGCGAAAAGTCCCTTCTTCGAGAGCGGCACGAAGATCGCGATTGGTTGCAGCGATCAGGCGCACGTCGACTTTCAAAGTTTTTGTTCCGCCGAGGCGCTCGAATTCGCGCTCCTGAATCACGCGCAACAATTTCACTTGAATCGCAGGAGGAACGTCGCCGATTTCGTCGAGGAAAAGCGTGCCTTTATCAGCGAGCTCGAATTTCCCGGGCTTCGAGGAAGTGGCTCCGGAGAACGCGCCCTTTTCGTAGCCGAAAAGCTCGCTTTCCAGAAGATTTTCGGGAATAGCGGTGCTGTTGATTTTGAGGAACGGGCCGCGCGAGCGGGTGGAATGCTCGTGGATAGCGCGGGCGATCAAATCTTTCCCGACGCCACTTTCGCCGCCGAGCAAAACAGTGGAATTTGAGGGCGCTACGCGCTCGACAAGCGCGAGCACATCCTGCATTTTTTTGCTCGTGGCGATGACGTTGGCGTATTCATAGCGGCGTCCCAGCGCTTCGCGAAGATTGCGATTTTCTTCGCGAAGATTGCGAGCGTCGAGTTCCTTGCGAACGACCATGACCATTTCTGCGAGCGAAAAAGGCTTCAAAACGTAGTCGCTCGCGCCGACTTTCATGGCTTCGACGGCGGACTCGACGGAACCGTAGGCGGTCATGATGACGACGGGAAGGGCAGCATTCGCGCGCTTGACGGCCTGGAGAAAATCGAGGCCATTCATTCCGGGAAGTTTGAAATCAGTGACAACAAGGTCGATTTTTTCGGTGTTGAGGAGCTTGAGGCCCGCTTCGGCGTCGCCGGCGGAGTGCGTGGTGAATCCCTGATCGGCGAGATTCATCTCGAGCAGGCGGCGCATCTTCGGTTCGTCTTCGACGATCAGAATAGAGGGCATATTTTTGTATGCGGCTATTATGCCGCAGTTTCGGGCAGAAAAACGCGGAAGCGCGCTCCTTCTCCCGGACGAGAAACAAGCTGAATAGTGCCGTGATGGTCATCCACGATTTTTGCGACGATGGCAAGCCCGAGGCCTACGCCGGATTTTTTTGAGGTAACAAAAGGATTAAAGATTTGCTCGCGCAATTCGTCAGGCACGCCGCTGCCCGTGTCTTGAATTTCAGTGGCGACGCCCGGGACTCCGTTGTCGGAATCACGTGAAATGGAGGCGATTATTTTTTGCTGATCCGCACCGCTGTTCAATGACGAGTTTCCGTCATTATTTTCAGGAAGCATGGCTTCATAAGCGTTGAGGATCAAATTGGCGAAAACCTGTTCGCACATTTGCTCGTCAGCGAGGACGGAGGGCACATCGGCAGCAAAGCGGCGCTCGATAGTGACGTGCGAGTCAGGGTAGCGATGGCAGGCAATGTCGATCGCGCGATCAACCACCTGATGAACGTCGACCGGTTTCAGATCAAGGCGCGAGGGCCGGGCGAAATCGAGAAAGCGAGTGACGAGCGCATTAAGACGGTTCACCTCGGTGGAAATGTAAGTGGAGAGCTCTCCCGCAGCGGGCTGCGACGGGCCGAATTTTTGGCTGAGCATTTCGGCGGCGCCTTTGATGATGCCGAGAGGATTGCGGATTTCGTGAGCGAGTCCGGCGGAGAGCTGGCCGAGCGCGGCCAGGCGTTCGGCGCGGCGGGCTTCGGCTTGAGCACGCTGAAGCTGGCGGTTCGAATCGGCTAGCGTTTCAGAGAGCGTTTGATAGCGCGCGACCTGACGGCGATTTTCAGTGGCGAAGCGATTGATCAGAAGGCCCGCCAGGAAAAGAAAGAGAATGCGGATACCGAGCAAGCCATAACTTTCGGGGGTTATGTCGTATTCCGCGCGAGCGGGAATCAGATAGAAGCAATATGCAAGGGACGCGAGAGCGGTCCAGCCGAGCGTGGCGAACGGGCCGAAATATACTGCTGCAGTGACCACCGGCAGGAAATAAATTGGCCAATAATTGCTGTTGATGGCGACTTCGCCGGTGTGGCCGAGAAGAAGAGTGGCCAGTGAAATCTTAAGGAGGACGCTGTAAAAACGACCGCGTGAAGGGAGCCAGGCGATAAGGCGGCGTTCGAAAAGCTGAAACACCCCAATCGCGAGCAAAGTGATCTGCTTGTGAATTTCTGTGATGGGCGGAAGGGCTGCGAGTCCGGCGAGAAAAACGAGGCCGAGAACGTCAAGCCAGCCGAATTTTTCGTGACGCGCAGAGTCGATGTGCTCGGGCATGACGCGAGTGTCCTGAAGAATGTAGCACGATTCCAAAATGCGGAGCGTTCGCGCGGGTTATTCGTAACGAAGAGCGACGATAGGATCGACCTTCATTGCGCGGCGCGCGGGGATGTAGCAGGCGGCCAGAGTGACACCCACGAGCAAGGCGGCGACGGTGAGGAACGTCAACAGGTCGGTAGTCGTGACGCCGAAAAGCAGACTGCTCAAGAAGCGTGTGGTGGCTACTGCGCCGACGAGTCCGATAGCCACGCCGATCAAAGCCATACGAGCACCATGGCGCATTACGAGTTGCAATACATCGCGCTTCTGCGCACCCAGCGCAATGCGCACACCGATTTCCGAAGTGCGCTGCGCCACAGAATATGACACCACGCCGTAAATTCCCACTGCGCCCAAGATCAGCGCGAGCGCCGCGAAAATCGCGAACAAAGACATCGTCGAGCGAGGCGCGTTCAACGACTGGCTCACAATCGTGCGCAGCGTCGCCACGTCGCTCACCGGAGTATCGGGATTCAAACTTGCTACGGTCTTTTGCAGAGTTTCTGCAAAATTGCCCGGGTTACCAGCCATTCGCACGACCAGCGAAAACTCTCTGGGCTGCAGCCCTCCTGGCCCCATATTATTTCCATAAGGATCGTACACAGCGCCATCCACATATTCCGGCAATTTCGACGCCATGCTGTATTCGTTTACGTCACCGACAACACCGACCACGGTGATCCACTCTCCCCTCCATGTGCGCCTCACGTGTTTTCCCAGCGGATCCTGATTCGGCCAGAATTTTTTCGCGGTGGACTCGGTGATCACGGTGACATAGGGCGCGCCGGGCGCGGAGTCGGCCGGCGTGAACAAGCGGCCGCGCAGCAACGGAATTCCCATGATGCGAAAATAGTCCGGCGTAACCACGCTTTCCCAAAGCACCGGCGCAGGGTCGCTCGGGTTCCGTGGATGGTCCTCGACGTCAGCTGCATACGCTCCGAAAAGCCCGCTCAACGGCACAACGTTGGTCAGCGCCGCATCTTCGACGCCCGGCAACGCTCGCGTCTGGGCGAGCAAGCTGTTAAAAAAGTTGGAACATCGCGCGAAAACACCGCAGAACTGGTCGTTGGGAGTGATGCGCGCGGTGACGATTGATTCCGCGCGAAAGCCCGGATTGACATTCGACAGTTGCCACAGGCTCCGCACGAGGAGTCCCGCGCCGATAACGAGCACCACCGCGGCGGCGATTTCCGCGACGGCCAGGACGCTGCGCAGGCGATTGTTTCTGGCCGCGCCGGAATTTTGGGCGCTGCTCTTTAGCGAGTCGGCCAAGTCTATGCGAGAAGCATGGAGCGCGGGTGCAAAGCCGAAGATTAATCCGGTGAGAAGCGCGACAGCAGCGGTGAAGGCAAGGACGCGCCAGTCGATGGAGACAGCGGCAAGACGCGGAGTGTTGGCGGGGAGAAGCAGTTTGAGCCATGAGACGCCGTTGACCGCGAGCAAAAGGCCTAGCGCGCCGCCTCCAATGGCGAGGATTACGCTTTCGGTGAGAAGCTGGCGGCAGATTCTCCAGCGGCTCGCGCCAAGAGCGGCGCGCACGGCCATTTCGCGCTGACGGGTTGCTGCACGCGAAAGAAGCAAATTCGCGACATTGGCGCAGGCGATCAAGAGGACCAAGCAAATCGCGCCGAGCAGAATGAGAAGTGTGCTGCGCGTATCGCCAACCATGCTCTGTTGCAATGGGATTACGGTGGAGTCCGCCCAGAGTAAATCGGGCATCTTCCAGGGAAACATTCCCCGAACACGAGGAAGAGTGGAGCGAACTTCCGCCTGCGCCTGCTCGATCGTTGCGCCATCGCGCAGCCTGCCGATCAGCGGCATGAAACCACCGCCCCAATAGGCGCCGACGTTTCGCGGATCCATATGGAGGGGCGTCCAGAATTGTGTCTTCGGCGAGCCAAAGTGAAAACTTGCCGGCATCACGCCGATGATCTGCCGCTCGACGCCTTCCAATGTCACTGACCGCCCGATGATGTTTGGATTGCCGCTGAACTTTGTCTGCCAAAGTGCATGGTTGAGAATCACGAGATTGTCTTTGCCCGGCTGATCTTCGCCATCCGCGAAAACGCGGCCAAGCTCGGGAGGCACTCCGAGGAGCGAAAAGAAATTCGCTGAGACCGAAGTACCGTGAATTCGCTCGGGCTGGCCCATACCCGTCAGGTTGAGATCCTGTCCCTCTGAATAGCCGGCTACGTCCATCGTCTTCATGCTGGCGCGCACAGCGGCAAGCGCGCCTTCGGGATAGGAGTCAGTGATGCTGACGAGGCGCTGCGGCTGCGAATAAGGGAGAGGGCGCAGAACGATGCTGTTCACTAAACTGAAAATGGCGGAGTTCGCGCCGATGCCGAGAGCGAGAGTGAGTACGGCGACAGCAGTGAATCCCGGAGACTTGCGCAGCGTGCGGATTCCGTAACGCAGGTCTTGTGCGAGATCCTGCAGCCAATTCGTTTTTCGCATGTCGCGACACTCCTCTTTGAGTTGTTCAACGCCGCCGAATTCGCGCAGAGCCGCGCGCCGCGCTTCGGCGGGCGGCATTCCTGCAGCAATGTTGGAAGCGATTTGGTGTTCGAGATGGAAATGGATTTCGGTGGAAAGTTCTGAGTCGGCGGTGTTGCGCCGGAACAGCGAACGCAAGCGAAGCGAGATTTTTCGCAAGAAGCGCATTGTTCACTCGTAACGGAGCGCAACCATGGGATCCACTTTCATGGCGCGGCGCGCGGGGATGTAACAAGCGATGAGCGCGACAAGCAGGAGCAGGACGGCAACGGCAGAAAAAGTCGCTGGATCTGTTGCGCTGACGCTGAAAAGCAGGCTCACCATGAGGCGCGTCAGCAGAAGCGCTGTGCCTATCCCGATGGCGACGCCAATGATGGCGAGCCGTGAGCCGTGTCCGAGTACCAAGCGGAGAATATCGCGGCGTTGCGCTCCAAGAGCCATGCGAATGCCAATTTCGTTGGTGCGCTGCGATACGGCGTAAGACATCACACCGTAGATACCGATCGAGGCAAGAATCAAGGCGAGCGCCGCAAACAAGCCGAGCAAAAACATCATGAAGCGCGAGCGGGCGACGGAATCGGTGATGAGCTGATCCATAGTGGCGATGTTGGCGATGGGCTCTTCTCGGTCCATTCCGGCGACGATCTCGCGGATGCTTGGAACAATGGAGAGAGGCGCAGTGCCCGTGCGTACAAGGATGGTCATACTGTCATAGGCAAGTTCAGGGTAGGGCCAATAGACGGTGGCCCAAGGTTTGGCGCTGAGGTCGGCGCCATGGACATCGCCGACGATGCCGATGATTTCGCTCGGGACGTTCGTATCTTTCATGTCGATGGTAATTTTTTGGCCGACGGGATTAGCACCAGCGAAATATTTCTGCGCAAATGTGTTGTTGATGATGACGACGTGTTTTTCCGCAGCGAGTTCAGCCGGAGAAAACGTGCGGCCTGCGACGACTGGGATTTCCATGGTGCGGAAATAACCGGGGCCAATCACGCGGACGGCGGTGTCAGGCCGCTGGGATTCAGGCAACGATTCCTGGCCGGGCAAAATTACGTCCGTAGCGACTCCTTCGGCTGAGAAGAGTGAGAAGGGGGGAAGATTTTCATCACTGACGGAGCGGACACCCGGGATTTGCCTGACCTTATCGAAGAGCGTTGTGAAAAAGGCCATTCGAGCGGCGTCGTCTTTGTACTTTTTTGTAGGCAGCGACAACTTGAAGCTCAGCAAATGATCTGCGTCGAAGCCGGGGTCGACGCGAATCAAACGGATAAAGCTCTGTATGAGCAGGCCGGAACCGGCAAGGAGTATGAGGGCGAGAGCGATTTCGCCAACGACGAAAACGTTGCGAATTGCGCGACTGTGGCGGCTGGCAGAAGCGCCACGCGTACTTTCCTGGAGCGCCGAAGCGATCTGGGAATGCGCAGCGATGTACGAGGGCAAGAAACCGAACAAGCAGGCAGCCAGCAAAGTGACAAATATGGCGAAAACAAGAATTCGTGGATCGACAGAGACGCTGGACAGGTCGAGCAGATTTTGCGGGCTGGCCTGAAGCAATACGTTCACTCCCCAGAGCGCAAGAAAAATGCCGAGTCCTCCGCCGACAGCGGCCAGTAAAAGGCTTTCTGCGAGCAGTTGCCGTGCGACGCGCCAGCGGCTGGCGCCGAGCGCGGTGCGAACCGCGATTTCACGCGTGCGCCCAGCGGCACGAGAAAGCTGCAAGCTGGCAACGTTGGCGCAAGCGATCAGGAGAACGAATCCCACTGCACCGAGGAGAATCAGCAGTGCGGGACGAATGGAGCCAGAGATTTCTTCGCGGATAGGAACGACGGTGACGCCCCAGTTCGCGTCGTAATCCGGAAATTTCTGCGACATAGCGGAGGCGAGAACATGCATTTGGGCCTGGGCCTGAGGCAGCGTGACCCCTGATTTGAGGCGCGCGATGACGCTGAGGAAGCGTCCGACATTCGTATGGCTGTAAAAAGATTGAGGAAACACGAACGGAGTCCACAGCTGCGGATGAGTGCCAGTAAGCGAGCCGCGAGCGATGAAAGAATCAAAATCCGGTGAGGCGACGCCGAGAATCTCACATTTGGTGCCGTTCAGTTCAATGGTCTTGCCAACGACCGCGGGATCGGCTGCGAATTGGTCGCGCCACAAGCCGTAGCTCAGGACCACAACGTCGTCATTTCCCTTCATGCCATTTGCAGCGGTGAAGCCATGACCAAGGGCGAATTTCGCACCGAGAATGTCAAAGAAGTTGGCAGACACGTCTTCTTCCGCGATTTGTTGGGGTTGGCCAATGCCAGTCAAATTCGAACGTGAGTCGGCGAGATACGCCATGTCTTGAAACACATGGTTCTGCTCTTGCCAGTCGAGAAAATTGCGGGGTGCCACGACATTAGGTTTGGACGGCTCCTGCGCGGTGTGCTCCCACACGGCGACGAGACGGTTTGATTCTTGGTAAGGCAAGGGCTTCAGGAGTACGGCGTCCACAACGGAAAAAATTGCGGTGTTCGCGCCGATGCCGAGCGCGAGAGTGAGAACAGCGACGGCGGTGAATCCGGGAGATTTACGCAACGTACGCAGACCGTAGCGAATGTCCTGCGCGAGATCTTGCAGCCAATTGATTTTACGCATGTCGCGGCACTCCTCTTTCAGTTCTTCCACGCCGCCGAATTCGGTCAAGGCTGCGCGGCGAGCCTCGTCAGGCGGCATTCCTGCGGAAATGTTCGTGGCGATTTGACGTTCGAGATGGAAACGCAGTTCGCTGGAGAGTTCGGCGTCGGCGGTGTTTCGCCGAAAGAGCGAACGCAAACGTAGAGAGATTTTTCTCAAGGAGCGCATAGTTCATTCGTAACGCAGCGCAACCATGGGATCCACACGCATGGCGCGGCGCGCGGGGATGTAGCAGGCAAGCAACGCGACGAGCAAAAGAAACAATGGCATGGCAACAAATGAGCCGGGATCGAATGGGCTCACGCCAAATAGAATTGCGGAGAAAATCATCGAAACCGCTGCGCAGAGAGCCATACCGATGACCACGCCTGTAAGTACGGGAAACATCGCCTGACGCACGATCAGCCACATCACATCGCGACTGTCGGCGCCGAGCGCCATGCGAATTCCAATTTCGCGCACGCGGCGGCTGACGCCGTAAGAGACCATTCCATAGATTCCAATCGAAGCGAGCAGAAGAGCGAGAGTGCCCAAAACTACGGAGAGGACTGATACGACGCGCGCCGGCGCGCGCCAGAATTCCAGAACTCCAGAAAATGGACCGATCGTGACACTCAAATCCGGGTCAAGAGCGCCGAAAATCGAGTTCATCTGCTTGGCGATGGCTGGATTTGATACTGCGGTATGAACCATGACCTTGAGGTCTGCTTGCTGAGCGGGCCCGGCTGGTTCATAGATGTACGGCTGGCTGGAATTGCCGAGATTGGCAACTTGCGCATCGGCCGCGACGCCGACGACCTGCCATTGAACAACCTTTTCGACAGTTTCATCGTAGCCGAGGAGCACTTGGCCGAGCGGATTCTGCGACGGGAAGAAGCGACGCGCCGTGGATTGGCTCAAGAGAACGACGTGCGTGTCCGAATGCTCCTCCGCATCAGTGAAAGTACGTCCCTCCAGAATGGGTATACCAAGCATGTGGAAGAAATTCGCGGAGACGTGATTGTATTCCACTTCGTAGTCTTTGCTCTTGTCCAGCGTGGAGAAACCCGTCATGTCATGCTGGTTGCCAAGCGGAATGCAAGTAGCTTGGACAACTCCGTCTACGCCGGGCAGCGCTGCGAGCCGAGCCTGCAACTGTTGTTGGAAAGCGCTTGCGCGCTGTGGCGTATAGCCGGCCGCAGAAAGAGCAAAAGCGGCGCGTTCGATGTTATTCATCTGAAAGCCGGGATTGACGGTTTGCGCGCGGTAGAGTCCGTGAAGAAGGAGCCCTGAGGCCAGAAGAAGCAACATACAGCCCGCTACTTGCAAACCGACGAGGATATTGCGCAGGCGTCCCGCACTGATTGTTCCAGCCTGAGAGTGCGCGCCATCGTCCTTCATCGCGAGCGTGAGGTCCAGGCGCGAAGAGCGCAGCGCAGGAGCCAGGCCGAAGAAGCAAGCGGTGATCACGGAAAGGCCGAGAGCGTAGAACCACGTGCGAAAGTCGGAGGTGATATGAAGTGTAAACGCGATGTCCGGATCGATCGGCATGTGGCCGATTGCAAAATGAAATATCTTCGCTACGGACCACATGGACGCGAACGCGCCAACGCCGCCTCCGATGAATGCGAGCAGCAGGCTTTCCGTCAGTAATTGCCGAATGAGCCGGCTGCGGCTTGCGCCGACGGTGAGCCGTACGGCAATTTCCTTGCGGCGCCCGGCGGCTCGGGCAAGCAGCAGATTGGCGATGTTAGCGCAGGCCAGCAGCAAGACCAGCCCAACCGCAGCCAGGATCAAGCTGCTGACCAGTAACAAAACTGAGCGTAGCGACGGCATGGAGAGAAAAGTCGCACGTCCAAGTATCACTGTGGTAATGCGTCCCTTTTGCAGTGAATTCATTCCGGAAGCGATGACGCTCAGGTTCGCTGCGGCTTGGTGACTTGAAACGCCGGGCTTGAGACGACCAATCATGGCCAGCCAGCTTAAGTAATCATCGCCAAGAAATTCGGTGGCGGGCCGGAATGCTTTTACCATCGTCACCGGTGCCCAGAAAGCCGACGCGACTGGAACAGTGCCGTCAAATCCTGGCGGAGCGACGCCGATGACACGGAAGGACGTGCGGTTCAGGGTGATGTTTTTTCCGACGATCGCAGGATCTGCGGCGAACGTTGAACGCCATGCTGAATCGTTCAGCACGACCACAGCGCTTTCCCCGGGCGCTGCGCAGTCGGAGTCAGCGAAAAACCGTCCGTGCTCGGGATGGATTTCAAGCACGTCGAAATAATTGCAGGAAGTGAGCGTCCCCATGATGGGCGCGGGCTTGTCGCGGACTAGAGTGGTTTTGGTAAACGCAGAGTAGGCCAGGAGTCCGGAGAAGACGCGATTGTCTTTTGCGTAGGCACGATATTCGGAATACGAAACGAAGGTCTCGTCATCGTGAATATTGCGATGGAGTGAACTGCCATTCGTCGCGCGAATGTTTTGCCCCACAGCGACGAGCTGATCCGCGTGCGGCACGGGAAGCAGGCGCAACGCTGCGGAATTGAGGATCGTGAAGATCGCCGTATTGGCGCCGATGCCAAGCGCCAGTGTGAGTATGGCGATTAGGGTGAATCCGGGCGATTTCCGCAATATGCGCAGGCCGTAGCGGAGATCCTGCGCGAGATCCTGCAGCCAATTGATTTTTCGCATGTCGCGACACTCCTCTTTGAGTTCTTCCACGCCGCCGAATTCACGCATGGCCGCGCGACGAGCTTCGGCGGAAGACATACCACGCGCAACATTCGTGGCGATTTGATGTTCAAGATGAAAACGCAGTTCGGAGTCGAGTTCGCCATCGGCAGCTCGCCGTTGAAATACGGAACGCAGCCGTAGCGAGAGTTTCGTCAGCAAGCGCATCAGTTCACTCATAGCGCAGCGCCACCATGGGATCGACTTTCATCGCGCGGCGCGCCGGGATATAGCAGGCAAGCAGCGCCACGAGAGCGAGGATTAGAGTAACCGCGGAGTAAGTCGCGGGGTCAGCGGCGCTCACGCCGACAAGCATGTTCGAGATCAAGCGCGCGGCGGCAAACGCGCTAAGACAGCCGAGAACCAATCCGGCGGCGACAATCACGAAGCCCTGGCCAAAAATCATCTTGAGCACTTCTGCGCGCTGCGCGCCGAGGGCCATGCGGATGCCGATTTCGTGTGTTCGCTGGCTGACGGAATAGGAAATGACTCCGTAGACGCCTACAATTGCTAGGATCAAACCGAGTAAGCCCAAAGCTGCAGCGAGTCCCGCCGCCAAACGAAAGAGCAGAAAGCCCTGAAGTGTGTCGAGGCTTTCAGTCATGGTGTGGATGTCGAATAGAGGCAGATCGGGCGCGAGGCTGCGCACGACGTCCTGAGTTTCACGAATCACGATATCCGGAGGCGCTGTGCTGCGGATCTGCAGGATTTGCAGCGAACTTAAAGCGTAGTCCTGTCCGAGCGGCAAGTAGAAGTATGGTTCAATGGGGCCAGTGACGAAGGTAAAGTGGCAGTCCTTCGCGACGCCGACAACCTCATAAACAGGATTAGTGACGCCGCTGACCTTGGCGAAACGCTTGCCGATTGGATCCTGATTTGGCCAATAGCGCCCTGCGAAGGCTTGTGAAACGACAGCGACATAGGGCGCGCCTTTCTGGTCCGCTTCGGTGAAGCTGCGGCCGCGCAGAATCGGGATGCGCATGGTGTTGAAGTATTGCGGCGAAACGACGCCATAATCGACTAGGGGCAAGCCCTGGCCCGGAGGATTCTGGTAATCCGAGATCTTGAGGTAGTCGTTGTTTCCATAGTTGCTCATCGGAACGCTCGATGTGACGGATGCGGATTGCACGCCCGGCAGAGCGCGCACGCGGTCGAGGAGCGATTCATAAAACGCAAGACCCTGTGTTTCGCCGTAGCCGATTTCCGACGGATCCGTGGCGAGGTCCACGACATTGTGCGGATCGAAGCCGAGGTTGGTGTGCTGAACGGCCCCCAGGCTTCGCGTGAAAAGTCCCGCGATTACGAGCAACATGAGCGAGCCGGCAACCTGCAGAATCACGAGCCCAGTGCGGACGCGGTTTTTGCCTCCGGCGATGGCGCGGCCGGATTCGTGAAGCGTGACGCTGATCGAAGTCCGTGAAGCGCGCAACGCGGGAATCAAGCCAACGAAAACGCCGGTGAGCAGGGCTGCTGCGAATGTGTAAACAAAAATGCGCCAGTCGAATCCGTAAACCAGTGAGATAGGCACGGGAGTGTGCAGGTCAATCGATCCAATCCCGCGACTGGCCAGCATGCCTAGGAAGAGTCCTGCCGCGCCGCCGAAAAGCGCGAGCAGGATACTTTCAGTGAGCAACTGGCGCACTAAACGATTCCGTGCTGCGCCAAGCGCGGCGCGCACTGCCATTTCTCGGGCGCGACCAGTCGAGCGGACCAGGAGAAGATTCGCAATGTTTGCACACGCAAGCAGTAGAACCAGGCCGACGAGTGCGAGGAAAAGCGCGGCTGCTTTGATCAGCGTGCTTGAAGTTGAAGGATCAGGACGCGCGAAACGCTCTGCGTAAACGCTGAGAGTCATGCCCTTGTTTGTCTCCGGATATTGCTCCGAAAGACGTTGGGCCACGATATTCAGGGCGGCTTGCGCGGCCGTCAGGCCGACGCCGGGTCGCAGGCGACCTAGGACGTAAAGATTCTGCAGAATGCGATTCGACATGAGGTCTTTCGGCCAGCCGGCCTCGAATGTTCCCAACATGCCGAACGGAAAATACAATTGTGAGGCTGGCGCCGGATACAAACCATGAAATTCAGGCGGAGCGATGCCGACTACCGTGCAGGGATGCGCATTCACCAGGATTCTTTGCCCAATAATATTCGGATCGCCTGCGAAGCGCGATTTCCAATACCCGTACGACAGAACCGTGATGGGATCCGCGCCTGACGCCTGACCTTCCGAGGGCAGGAAAAACCGACCGGCATAAGGTTTCATGCCGAGAAGCGTGAAGAAATTCCCGGTGACGTACTCCGAGAAAGCGCGGTCCGCTTTGCCGTTCAGGCTTATGCCGTCGAACGCGAGCATGTGGCCGAGCATGTCCGAAAACGCGCCCGATGCCTGAGAGCGAATGTCGCGAAGGTCCGCCGCAGAGAACTGCGTAAGCAAAGGGCCGTGGCCCTGGCGGAATGCGAGCACCGTGAGCTGGCTCGGATCTTTTGCGGGCAGAGGCCGTAGCAGCAGGGAATCAACGAGGCTGAAAATAGCCGTATTCGCGCCGATGCCAAGCGCGAGAGTGAGAATAATGATAGCCGAGAACGCCGGCGATTTGCGCAGCACGCGCAGCGCGTAGCGCACGTCCTGCCCGAAATCGTGAATGTAGTTTGTGCGGCGCGTGTCGCGGCATTCTTCTTTGAGTTCTTCCACGCCGCCGAATTCGCGCATCGTGGACTGGCGGGCTTCCGCGGGCGGCATTCCCGCGGATACCTTTGCCGCGATTTCGCGTTGAAGATGGAAATCCAGTTCGGAGTCGAGTTCCGCATCGGCGGAACGCCGGTGAAAGAGGGAACGGAGCCAGAACGAAAGTTTGTCGAACCAGCGCATAGAAATTTCCTAACTTTGGGCTGCGTCTAAGACAAGGCCGATGGCCGAGGACAGACGCTCCCAGTTAGCCTGTTCCTTTTCGAGATATTTTCTGCCCGCGCGCGTCAGCGAATAAAACTTTGCGCGGCGATGATTATCGGAGTCGCCCCACTCGGCGCGAATCCAGCCCTGCTGTTCGAGGCGATGAAGCGCCGGATACAGCGCCCCTTGCCGCACTTGCAGCGCGTTCTTCGAGACGAATTGGATGCGCTGGGCGATGCCCCATCCGTGCATGGGTTCGAGCGCGATGGTCCTGAGAATCAGCAGGTCGAGCGTGCCTTGAACGAGGTCAGTCGGTTTGCCCACGAAGTCCTCCCCTCAGTAATCGACAAGAGCGTACACTCTTCCTGTCAATAGTCAAGGGGAAAGGCTTTTGCGAATTTTGCGCCGTCCTGCGCGCTTAGGGGATCGGCACCGCCGCGTTTTTATCGGGGAAGTGCGCTTCGTACCACGCGATGGAACGATCCATATCGTCGATCTGATGCTTCACTTCGCGGATGCCGTGCCCTTCGCGCGGGTACATCACGAATTCCGTCTCGACGCCAACGTCCTTGAGCGCGATGTAGAACTGCTCGGCATCCGGAACCGGCACGTCCGGATCGTTCGCGCCGTGCATGATGAGCGTCGGCGTGGCGACTTGCGCGACGTAACGCAAAGCCGAGCGCTTCCACATGATGTCCATCAAATCGTCCTGATGCGGCAGAGCGCCGAACTCCATCTGCTCATACTGGTTGTAGTAAGTCAGATAGTTGTAGCTGATCAGGTTCGTGATTCCGGCGGTCGGAATCGCCGCCTTGAATTCTCGCGTTTGCGTGATCAGCCAGTAGGTGAGTTGCCCTCCGTAGCTGACGCCTTCGATTCCCATGCGCGTGGGATCGATCCACGGATAGCGACGAATCGCCGCGCTCACGCCATAGAGCACGTCATTCCCTTCGTTGCCATCCTGATCGCCGAAAACGGCGTCAGCGAACGCCTGTCCGTATCCGGTCGAGCCGCGATAATTCACATGTAGCACGGCCCAGCCGCGCGCTGCGAAAACCTGGTCGCGAAAACTGAAAGCCGGACCGTTCTGCCCGTGCGGGCCGCCATGAATGTTGACGATCAGCGGATGCTTCGAGCCTGGCTCGATGTCCGGTGGTTCGACGAGAAACGCTTCGACATTGTATTTGTTATCGTTGCTGATGAAATCGAACGACGTCACAGTGCCGAGCTTCTTTCCGCGCAAAATGTCTGCGTTCAAGTCCGTAAGTTGCCGCGACGATTCGCCGTTGCGCAAAAACATTTCGCCCATGTCGCGCGGGCTCGTGAAACTGTACGCGATTGTTTCCGACTTGCTGATGGAGAATGAGCCCATCGAGCCGCGCTCGCTGACCACTACTTGCGGTTGGCCGCCATCAATCGCGAGGCGCTCCAGGTGCGTGCTGCCGCGGTCCTGCACGGTGAAATAAACGGCGTCGCTCGACGCCGACCAGACCGGCGCGCCTTGCCGGTCGTCAATCATCGACGCGAGTTCGCGCCGATCGCTTCCATCTGCATCCATTACCCAAACGTGCGTGTCTTCCATGGTGGTTTCGCGGTCGGTCAGCCCGCGTTTGGTCGAAAGAAATGCGATCTTCTTTCCGTCCGGAGACCACACCGGGCGATATTGCGTTGTTTCAATCGTCGTGAGCTGGCGAATCGAGCTGTCGGATGGTTTTATGGCGTAAATGTTGTAATGAAAAAACTGATCTGCGTAAGGCGAACGGTCGGAGCAAAAGAGAATTTCAGAGCCATCCGGCGACCAGTCAATCGAATGCTCGTAATAATCGCCGCTGGTGAGTTGGCGGACTTGCTTGCTGGCGACGTCAACGATGAAAATGTGCAGACGGCGATTGTCGTTCCACGGATGGATGCCTTCGCCGGCAGTTGGCCTCCACAAATAGCGGGTGAACACCATTGGGTCGCCGGTGGCCGCAGCGGTCTCCGGTCCGGGAGTTGCGGACACGAAGGCGATTTGCTTGCCATCCGGCGACCACGAAACATCGTTACCTTGGCCGGGAATCGGCGCATTCGTGCCCTCCGCTTCGGCAACAAATGTTGCGTCGGAGCCATCGGCGCGAACGATGCACAATCCATTCTTCCCCTGCGCTTCACCCGAGTAAGCAATCCATTTGCTATCGGGAGACCACACAGGATTTCCGTTCGCGGAATTTGCGTCGCCGACGCGCGCGGACTTTCCGTTAGCAACATCCATCAGCCACAGCTGCGGATACGGCCGCCCGGGCTTGTCGTAATTGAGCACGGTGTATACGATCTTCGAGCCGTCCGGGGAAATGGCGACCTGCGCCACGTCGCGGAAGCGCGTCAGTTCACTGCTCTGCAGGCGACCTTGTTGTGCGTGCAACGGTGGATTGATGCAAAGAAAAGCAAAAGACAAAAGGAAAATTGCGAACTTCGAAGTTCGGGTCATCGTCGTTCTCCTCATACCAATCGCGCGTGATTCTATCCAACTCTAGTTCCCGCGCGATGATTTTCTTCCGAGAACGGCGAAAGGCCGCAGCGCGCCCCTAAATAGTTGAAATTCGCGCCGCGATGGACTATCTAAACATTCCCCAATGGAGAGCCAATAGCATGGTGACGATCCGGGATGTCGCCAAGGAAAGCGGTTTCTCCGCTGCGACGGTATCGATCGTCCTCAACAACGCGCCGCTCGCGCGTTACATTCCCGCAACAACCAAGGGGCGAATTCAGAAAGCCGCGAAGAAGCTGGGCTACAGGCCAAACGTCATTGCGCGGTTTCTGCGGTCGAAGCGCAGCCACACTGTTGGCGTAATGGTGTCGGACGTTACCGATCCTTTCTGCGTTCCGATTCTGCGCGGCATCGACAACGTGCTCTATCACGCCGCGTACTTGCCGATTTTGGTCGACATACACAACCAACGCGAGCGCTTCGAGCGCCATCTCGAAATGCTGCTCGACCGTCACGTCGAAGGCTTGATCATGGTCGCCAACTGGCTCTTTGTGGATATCAACCTGCTCGGCGATATCGAAAAACGGAACATTCCCGCGGCGATCATTGGACGCGAACTGAAAGGCTCGATCAGTTCGGTGATGGTGGATAACGAAGCCGGCGCGCGGCTGGCGCTGGAGCATCTCTATTCGCTCGGTCATCGACGCGTGGCATTCATTCGTGGACCGAAGACACTCGCGGACACAGTTCCGCGCTGGCAAGGAATTATTTCCTTCGCGCGCTCCGCCAAACTGCGGATCGATTCGAAACTCATTATGGATTTGCCGAATTCTCTCGATCCCAATTCGAGTTTTGAAAACGGTTACAGGTTGACCGCTGCATTGTTGAAGCGGCGCGCTCGATTCACCGCGCTCGTGGCTTTCGACGACCTCTCGGCGTTCGGCGCCATCCGAGCTCTCGAAAAAGAAGGCGTAGGCGTGCCGAACGAATGTTCGGTGATCGGCTTCGACGATGTCGCTCCTTCGATGTTGTCGATTCCTTCGCTCACCACAATTCGCCAGCCGCTCGAAGCGATGGGAGCGTCAGCGGCGAGCTCCGTGCTTGAGGGCGTTGGCGCTGTGATCGAGAAGCGCGGCCTTGCCTCGACGCACCGCAAACTGCTGCCCGAACTCGTCGTGCGCGAATCCACGCGGCCAGCTCCCCATTTGTCCTAGGCGTTTTTGCGCTTGACGCGGCGCTTATTAATCCGATTTAATACTGGCGTTGAAGGGCAATCCTGGATAGTGGGTTGCGCCAGTGCTGGGGTGGCGCTGGCAGAGGCGGCTCGGTTGATGACCTGTCGACGGAGCAAGCAGCAATTATCTTTTCTCGAGTACACGTCTGCGCGTAGTGCGCTTTCGTGTGCCTCTCTCTTCGTTTGTGGGTGTTGAACGATTTGCCTTCGGAGGGCCTTATGAAAATCCGAATTCGGCTTGTGCATGTGGCTTTAGTCCTGTTGGTTCCCTTCTTGCTGATTACGAGCGGGGAACTATTGGCCCAGGCGGGAAGAGGCAGTATCAGCGGGACGATCACCGATCCAGCTGGCGCTGTTATTCCCGGAGCCCAAGTGGTCCTGCTCAATAGCGCAACCGGAGTGACGCAGCACACAGTCACGAACCGTGCAGGAGTCTATAGCTTCATCTCCCTGAATCCTGGTGAGTACCGGGTCACTGCCAGTGGATCGGGTTTTGCGAGCGTTGAAAGAGACAACATCACTGTGTCGGTCGATCAGGCCACCCAGGTGAACATCGCCCTTCGCATTGGCACAGTATCGGAGGTAGTCACGGTCAAAGGAGGAGTGAGCCTGGTCGAACCCAGCAACTCCACCGTCGGATCGCTGATTACAGCCGCGACGATTGACCGCGTGCCTTTGATCTCGCGCAACATTTACGACCTCGTGCAGTTGAGCGCGGGCGTGAATGCGGTCAACGGCTCTCCCAACTCGAGCGACTCCATGGAGTCTATTCAGAACATTTCGAGCGGCCGTCCGGGAGTTGATGTCTCCGCCGACACGATCAACGGCTCGCTCGTTGGATCCGTCTATTACATGCTCGACGGCAGCCCTATCGGAATTGCGGAGAACAATTCCGCCGCCATCATCCCAGCAATGAATATTCCTGAGGACGGCATTCAGGAAGTTCGCGTCGAGACTCAGAACACGCCAGCGTCGTACCAGAGCGGAGGCGCAGGCGTGATCAGCTTGGTCAGCAAGTCGGGCACTAATCAGCTTCACGGCGACGTCTTCGGAGTGTTCCGGCCCGACGTCTTGGCGGCAAACGACTCTTTCAATAAGGCGAACGAGCTCGCCAACGGCCAGTCGAACACGCCACCTTCATTTTACCGGTACCAGGAAGGTGCTGCCATCGGCGGACCGATCAAGAAGGATAAGCTTTTCTTCTTCGGAGATTACGAAGATACGCAGGAGCAGCAGTTCGAAGGACTGAAGACCTATGCGGTTCCTACCAGTGCTGAGCGAACCGGAGACTTTTCTAATCTTCTCAATAACGTTGATCCGACGACCGGCCTTCCCGCGCCAATCGTGATCTACGATCCCACGAAACCCGACAATCCGGACGGTACGCGACAAGCATTTGCGGGGAATATCATCCCGAACCCCAATCCTATCGGCTTGCTCTTTCTTTCGAAGATGCCGAAGTGTAACTTCCCAGACCCTTCGACTTGCGATCAGGCAACGTCTGACGTCAGCCCAAATTATGCCGCGCCGGGAATCGATCCGTTCAACGCCCACAGGTTCGACGTTCGCGTAGATTGGAATCCGAACGAGAAGCAGCACATCTTCAGCCGGTTCTCATATGATCGCTTAGACTTTTCCACAGCAAATGTCTTCCCCAGCGGGTGGGACCCTGACTTTGCCTTGAACGTGACCAATGGGCGCAACATCCTGGTAGCCGACGATGTGACCCTCAACACGTCAACCGTTTTGCAGTTGCGCTATTCTTTTACTCGACACCACGAGCATCAGGGAGGGCCGCCGTCATACTCGAGCATCGACCTTACCAATCTTGGTACCGTTAATGGCCAGCAGGTCGGTTTTCCTGCGTCCCTGGCTGCACAGCAGGCCCTGAAGCAGCTCCCCTTCGTCATCTTTGGCGATCTCAGCGCGAATGTGAGCAACACCGCCGGGGTGGGAGGCACTGCGGACTTCAACGTGTTTCAGTACGCCAGCGAGAACAGCGACGCGAATGCCACGATCACTAAGGTGATGGGCAAGCACGAATTTTCATTTGGCTTTGAATGGATGAAGCGCTATCTCAACGTCGGTCAGCCACCGTCGCCCGCAGGAGCGTATGAGTTTGATATCAGTGCTACGGACCAGTCCAATGCCAGCGCCAACGGTGGCAGTGATTTCGCTTCTCTCCTCGTTGGGATGGCGGCCGATCCGAATGGTGCGAACCCGGAAGTGAATTTCAATCCCAACTTCACCATTGATGTTTTCGCAGCCGAGTCCAGCCCTTACTACGCTTCCTTCTTCGAAGACACTTATCACCCGTCCACCTCACTCACGATCACCGCCGGGTTGCGCTGGGATATTTTCGGCGGGCGTAACGAACGTTTTAACCGTCAGGAATACTTCGATCCGACCGCAACAAATACAGTGAACAGCGATCCCTACACGGGTGCAGAAATCTACACCAACAGTAGCCATCGCTCTCCATATACAACCGACTTGCACGACTTTGGGCCGCGGCTGGCCCTTGCCTGGCAGCCCATCAAGAACTTTGTTCTGCGCGCCGGCGCGGGAATCTACTACGGTCCGAGCACGGAGAATGTCGCCAGCGCTACGGTGAACACCGATGGATTTTCCTCGCAGACGACATGGGACGGCACCTGCGCTAATTCAGACGGTAATACGGTGTTCAATGGCACCTCCTGCGGTGTGAATACCGGGAGTGCCACTGATGTGTTTACCGGTCCGTTCTCTTTGAGCAATCCGTTTCCGAACGGAGTGATCCCGGTTTTCACCACGCCCCCACCGGGTCTGGCCAACAATTTGGGGACAACCCTGCATACTGTGCTTCATTCTCAGCGCAATCCGACCACTTACAACTTCAACTTCGGATTGGAATACGAGCTGCCGCATCAGGTGGTCGTGAGTGCCGCCTACGTCGGCAGCCGGGGATTATTCCTGCCTCAGGGCAATGTTGACCTGAACCAGCTCGATTTGGCGACGATCGCAAAATTCAACTCGTCGCTGTGCATCGACAATAGCGCGGCCTGTAGCACGGCGCCGAATCCGTTCGCAGCTCTTCCTGGCGCGTTCAACGGTCAGGCGAACGTCCCACCCTGGTTTGTGCTCCAGGCGTTCCCGCAATTTGGCGACGGCAGCTACGGTTCTGGCAACGGCGTGATTGTGTCCGGCTTTGCTGATGGCGACTCAAAGTACAACTCCGTGCAGACCAAAGTCCAAAAGCGCTTGACGGACCATTTCACCACATTGTCTACCTTTACCTGGAGCAAGCTGATGACCGACGATCCTGTACCTCCGTTGAGTTTCGTAGGCACCCACATTGGCGCACCTCAGGACTGGAGAGACCTTCAATTTGAGTGGTCAATCAGTCCACAGGACGTCAAGTATTCGTTCACCGGAGAGGTATCCTACGACCTGCCAGTGGGGAAAGGCCAGCGCCTGAACCTGAGCGGAATATCCAACACTCTTCTGGGTGGCTGGACCATTAATGGCATCCTCTACCTCGGTACGGGCGTGCCTATCAATGCGCCGAGTTCGGGAACGAGTACCTCATATTTCAATCAGCGCGCGGACATGACCTGCAATCCGGCGAGTGGGGCTCCGCACACAACGACAGCATGGTTCAACGTCAATTGCTTTGTTGTGCCAGGAACCGAAAATGGAGGCGCTCAAAATCTATTCATTCCTGGGACTGCCCCAGACTATCTTGATAACGTTCGCACCCGCGGTGCGCGAGATCTGGATATCTCCCTTTACAAAACGATTAAGTTTACCGAGACGAAAGCGCTCCGCTTCGACCTGTCCGGCTATAACATGGCGAACTATGCGCAGTGGGGATACCCAAGCGTGCCCACAGTCGTTGAAGCGATGCCGGTCTCATTAGGAGGGCAGGGAGCAGCGTTCGGGCAGATCACGAACAATGTCAACACTCCGCGCCAGTTTCAGTTTGGCGCCCGATTCACGTTCTAACGAATGTTCCGCGGAAAGCGGTTTGTGCCGGACGCTGCCTGTTCTTTTGATTTTCCATTCTATGGGATAGAGTTGCGCGATGACTAAGCGAGCACGCAGCAGATTTTTGTGTGTGGTGGCGATATCTGTGCTGATCGGGCCCGCATGCGCGACGGCTCAGAGCACGGCGCAAACGAATAGTCGGTTGCCTTTACAGGCCGGCTGGCAATTGCAGTCGTCATGCAAGGTACAGGCCGCCGGCGATCAAATCTCCACGCCTGGATTTTCCGCCGCCGGCTGGCACGAGGCCACAGTTCCTTCCACTGTGCTGGCAGCGCTCGTTGCGGACGGCACGTATCCCGATCCAGATTTTGGAATGAACATCCGCAAAATTCCCGGCACCACGTACAAAATCGGTGCGAACTTCGCAAACCTGCCGATGCCCAAGGACAGTCCCTTCGCCTGTTCCTGGTGGTATCGCACAGAACTGAATATTCCGTCGGATTTTCAGGGCCGCACTGTTTGGCTGCACTTCGAAGGCATCAATTACCGCGCCAACATCTGGATTAACGGAAGAAAGTTCGCGGATGCCGCGAATGTTGCCGGCGCATATCGCATTTACGATTTCGACGTTACGCAATTCGTGAAACCCGGTGCAGCGAACGCCGTCGCCGTCGAGACGTTTGCGCCCACGGAAAAAGATCTGGCGATGAACTGGGTCGATTGGAATCCTGCGCCGCCAGATAAAGACATGGGCCTTTGGGGCGATGTGTATCTCACGACCAGCGGCCCGGTCGCCGTGCAATATCCCGAGGTAATCACGCATTTCCCGGATGCGTCACTCGATGAAGCGGACTTGACCGTTACCACTCAAGTGCGCAACGCGACGAATGCTCCGGTCAGCGCGGTCGTCGCAGGAACGATCGAGGACATCCATTTCGAGCAGCCCATTCACCTGAACGCAAATGAAACGCACGCCGTAACGTTCACGCCGGAGCAGTTTCCGCAGCTGCGAATGGCGAATCCGAAAGTCTGGTGGCCTTATGGACTTGGAGCGCAAAATCTGGAAACGCTGACCATGCAAGCGCGCGTCGGAGACGCCGTTTCTGACCAGCAAAACGTCCCCTTCGGAATCCGCGAAATCACTTCCACGATGCAGCCGCACAATTACATGCTGTTCCATATCAACGGCAAAAATATCCTGATCCGCGGCGGAGGATGGTCGCCCGACATGCTCATGCGCCAGCCGCCGCACAAGCTCGAAGCGCAATTCGACTACGTGCGCGAAATGGGCCTGAACACAATTCGCCTGGAAGGAAAGCTCGAGCCCGAACATTTTTTCAACTTGGCCGACGAGCGCGGCGTCCTCGTGATCGCGGGCTGGTGCTGCTGCAGCATCTGGGAGCAGTGGCGCAAATGGCAGCCCGCGAATTTGCAGAATGCAACCGAGCAGCTTCGTTCACAGATTCTCCGCTTGCGCAGCCATCCGAGCCTGCTTGTATGGCTCAATGGCAGCGACATGCCGCCGCCCGCAGATGTCGAGCGCGCATATCTGCAAGTCGAAAAAGATTTGCAGTGGCCGAACCCGGTTACTTCGTCGGCGTCTCAAGCGCCTACGTCGGTTTCCGGCCCCTCCGGCGTCAAAATGACCGGTCCTTACGATTATGTCCCTCCGCCTTATTGGCTGGAAGATGACAAGAATGGCGGCGCGTACGGGTTCAACACAGAAACCAGCGCCGGTCCCGCGCCGGTCGTCATTGGCAGCTTGAAAAAAATGATGCCCGCCGATCAAATCTGGCCGCCGAATCAATACTGGCATTTCCACTCCGGCTCCGGCGATTTTCAGCAGCTTTCCGCATTCGACGGCGCGATGAACCAAATCTACGGCCCCGCGAAGGACCTCGAAGACTACGAGCGCAAGGCGCAAGTCATGGCCTACGAAAACGAGCGCGCCATGTTCGAGGCCTACGCGCGCAACAAGTACACTTCCACAGGTGTTGTTCAGTGGATGCTGAACAACGCGTGGCCTTCGCTCATCTGGCATCTCTACGATTACTACCTGCAGCCGGCGGGCGGTTATTTCGGCGCGAAAAAAGCCAATGAGATGGTCCACGTACAGTATTCCTACGACGACCGCAGCGTCGTCATCGTGAATAGCCATTACCATTCAATTCCGGGGCTTACCGTTTCGACCGAGCTTTACGACTTCAATCTGAAGTCAATTTTTTCGCAGCGGTCGCCGGTGGATCTCGCGGCCGATGCGAGCCAGCGAGTCCTGACTATTCCCGCATTTCCAAACACATCGTCTCCGCAAACTTATTTCCTGAAGCTGGACCTGCACGATGGCTCCGGCAAATTGCTCAGTTCGAATTTTTATTGGCTGTCCAGCAAAGCTCCCGTTTTCGAGTGGAATAAAACCACCTATGTCCGGACTCAAGAGTCTTCCTACGAAGATTTGACGATGCTCAAGGATTTGTCGTCCGTGAAACTTGAGGTCACAGCAAGTCTTGAAAACATCAGCGGCGGCGAAGTCACTGTGCATTTGCGCAATCCGAGCGAGCATCTGGCGTTTCAAACGCGGCTTGCCATCAACGACGCCGACGGCAACGAAGTGCTTCCCGTTTTCTGGAGCGACAATTACACTGAGCTGATGCCCGGCGAATCGAAAACCATTACTGCGCGGTATCCCATGTGGAACACTCTGCACGCCGGCGCGAAACTCGAAGTCAGTGGCTGGAACATCGAGCCCGTCACGATTGCACCTTCACTGAACATTGGCGGGACGACACGCAGTCAGGCACGATTCCAGGTTAGCCAAGGTGCGCCGCTGATGCTCCATTTCGCAAAACGTCTAAGAGGGAATTGATGCCCGGCGAGCCTTCGCAGCCTTTGCCATCCGGCATCGGCCTGCGCCGCACCCTTGGCCTGTGGGACCTCATCCTCTACGGCATCATTATTATCCAGCCGGTCGCGCCGATGCCGTCCTTCGGTGTCGTCAGCACCGCCGCCCGTGGCCACGTCGTCACTGCCATTCTTATCGCCATGGTCGCTATGCTGTTCACGGCCATCAGCTATGGACGCATGGCGCGCGCATATCCCAGCGCAGGCTCCGCCTTCACCTACGTTGGCCGCGAACTTCATCCCGCCCTCGGCTACATCACGGGATGGAGTATGGCCATGGATTACATTTTGAATCCGCTGATCTGCGTGATCTGGTGCAGCAAGGCCGCGCAGAATTTTTTCCCGCAGATGCCCTATTTCCTCTGGGCGATTTCCTTCGCGCTGCTGTTCACCTGGCTGAATCTTCGCGGCGTGGAGACCTCGGCGCGCATCAACGGATTCCTCGCGGCCGGAATGGGAATCGTCATCGTCATTTTCGTCTTCGAAGCGGTGCGCTACATTTACCATCTGCCGTATTTTGGCCCCGGATTCTTCACTCATCCGTTTTACGATCCGCAAACCTTCTCTTCTTCCGCTCTGTTCCAGGGAACATCCATCGCCGTGCTCACCTACATCGGCTTCGACGGCATTTCCACGCTTTCCGAAGAAGTGAAAAATCCGCGCCGCAACGTTTTGCTCGCGACGGTTCTCGTCTGCGTGATCACCGGCGTCTTGGCTTCAATCGAGGTTTATCTCGCGCAGCTTGTCTGGCCTGCATCGAGGCCGTTTCCTGACGTCGACACTGCTTTCGTTCACATCTCCGGTCAGGTCGGCGGCATTTTTCTTTTCGGCTTGGTGAATCTCACGCTTCTCGTCGCCAATATGGGCTCGGGCATGAGTTCGCAATTGGGAGCGGCGCGCCTTCTCTACGGAATGGGCCGCAGCAATGCGTTGCCGCGTTCATTTTTCGGCTCCATCGAACCGAAGAATCGTGTTCCCCGCAACAACGTGCTGCTCGTCGGCGCGCTCGCGCTCGCCGGAGCTTTCGCTATGAGCTACGCGCTCGGCGCGGAAATGCTCAATTTCGGCGCGCTGATCGCCTTCATGGGCGTCAACGCTGCCGCATTCGTCCGCTACTACCTGCGCGAAGAGAAAAAGAGCTGGACGAATCTCGCTCCGCCTGTCCTCGGATTTTTCATCTGCCTTTTCATCTGGTGGCATCTCGGATTGCCTGCAAAAATCGCTGGCGGAGTCTGGATGCTCGTGGGAATCATCTACGGCCTCGTGAAAACCAAGGGCTTTCAGGGCAACCTCGTGCAGTTCGATTTCCCGGTTGACGAAACGTAGCGCCTCAGTTCCAATTTTCGTATAAATCGTTGTAACCGCCGCTGCGCCCTGCTCGTCTACTACTGGCTGCGTACTGGATGCAAAAACTTACTCTCGCGCTGATAGGTCTGCGCGAAACCGGTGAAATCGCTTCCGCAGTATGATCATTCTTAATTCTCGTCGGCAGTCCGATTTTCTTTCCAAGCATGGCACTTCTGTAATTTTCAAAGGAGATAAGCGATGTTGAATTCTCGCATTCTTTGCGCTGGATTTTTGGCGCTCGCATTCTCGTTTTTTCCCGCTGCCGTTACTATGGCGCAAGATCAACCCGTCACGGAATCCAAAGCGCCGGATCCTCTGGCGAATTTGAAGTTCCGTGACCTCGGCCCCGCAACCGCCGGCGGACGCGTCGCTGCCGTCGCGGGAGTTCCCGGCGATCCCAATGTCTACTACGTCGGCGCTGGAGGCGGAGGAGTTTGGAAGACCGTCGACGGCGGCCTGACTTGGAAAGCTGTCCTCGAACACGCAAAAACCGCGTCCATCGGCGCGATCGCTGTTGCCCCTTCGAATCCCAGCAACGTGTGGGTGGGAACCGGCGAAGGGAACATCCGCAACGACGTGTTAGACGGCAACGGCGTTTACTTTTCTTCGGACGCCGGCAATTCCTGGAAGTTCATGGGCCTCGAAAACACGCAGCAGATCACATCAATCTTAATTGACCCGAACGATCCGAACACGGTTTTCGTGGGCGCGCTCGGCCACGCGTGGGGACCGAATCCTGACCGCGGCGTTTTCAAGACCACTGACGGCGGCCGCAGCTGGAAAAAAGTCCTTTTCATCAACGACTCAACCGGCGTCTCGGATCTCGCCATGGCCGGAAACAATCCCAATGTTCTCTTCGCCTGCATGTGGCAGTTCCGTCGTTATCCCTGGACGCTGATGGACGGCGGCCCTGACAGCGCGATCTATCGCTCGACCGACGGCGGCGACACCTGGCAAAAACTGACCAAGGGCTTGCCCGAAGGCCCGTGGGGCCGCAGCGCGATTGCCGTCGCGCTGTCGAATCCCAATCACGTCTACGCTCTGATCGCCGTCAAGCGCGGCATGCTCTGGCAGTCGGAAGACATGGGCGACTCGTGGACTTCTGTCAACGACAGTCATGCGCTCGATGTCCGCGCATTTTACTTTTCCAAACTGCTCGTCTCTCCTGCTAACGAGAACAATGTCTTCTTCATGTCCTTTAACTTGATGGAGTCGCGTGACGGCGGCAGAACCGCCACCGTTGCCGATCGCGGCGTGCACTCCGATCACCACGCCCTCTGGATCGATCCGAAAAATCCTGACCGCATCATTCAGGGCAACGATGGCGGCGTCTTTCTCTCAACTGATGGCGCAAAAACTTGGCGCTTCCTCGACACGCTGCCCATCGAACAGTTTTACATGGTCGCTGCGAACAGCAAGCAGCCCTACGATCTCTGCGGCGGTTTGCAGGACAACAGTTCGTGGTGTGGCCCTTCCTCGAATTTGGACAATAATCGCGCCGTGAGCAGTAGTTGGTACACCGTCGTCGGCGGCGATGGCGAATATGCCGTGCCCGCTCCCAGTGATCCCAACATCATTTACACCGATTCGCAGAACGCGGCCATCGAGCGTCTCGACCTGTCCACGCACCTCAGCCGCTCAATTCGTCCTTATCTTCCTGGCGTCGAAGAGGAAAAGCCCGCTGACCTCAAATACCGCTTCAATTGGACTTCTCCTATCGCCGTTTCGCCCACGGATGCCAACGAGGTCTATCTCGGTGGAAACGTCGTTTTCAAATCCATGGACGGTGGAAAAACCTGGTCCACAATCAGCGGCGATCTCACGCGCAATGACAAGAGCAAGCAGGAAATCTCGGGCGGCCCCATTCAGCACGACATCAGCGGCGCCGAAACTTACGGCACCATTCTGACCATCACTCTCGCTCCCAGCGATCCGAACGTCATCTGGGTCGGCACCGACGACGGCAACGTGCAGGTTACGCGTGACGGCGGCAAGACTTGGACAAACGTCGCCAAGAACATCTCCGGCGCTCCGGAGTGGGCGCGCGTTTATCAAGTGGGTGTGTCACCCTTCAACGCCGGAACCGCCTACGTCACATATGACGCGCACATGCTCGATAATCGCGGCGTCTACGTCTATCGCACCAGCGACTATGGCGTCACGTGGACGAAAATCACCGACGGCCTTCCGGACGGCTCTCCGGCCCACGTTGTTCGCGAGGACCCCAACAAGAAAGGCTTCCTCGTCGCTGGCACTGACACCGGTCTTTATTACTCGCAAGACAGCGGCGACCACTGGCAGCCTCTCAAGGCGGATTTCCCAACGGTCGCTGTCTTCGACGTGCAGTTCGTCAAGCGCTCGCACGATCTGCTCGTCGCCACTCACGGACGCGGCATTTTCGTGCTCGATGACATTCGCCCGCTCGAAGAGCTGACCTCGGATGTCGAATCGAGTGACTTCCACTTGTTCACGCCCGCTTCCGGAACCATCTACCATACCTGGCGCACCGGCGAAGGCGGTGGCGGAGGCTACTCCGCGCCAAACGCTCCCAGCGGCGCCATCATCGACTATTACCTGAAATCAGAAATCAAATCAGGCGCTGCTCGTGAACGAGGTGCTGGTGAACAAGGCCAGGGGCGCATGGGCCGTCAAGGCGCAGGCCAAGGTCCAGTGAAAATCGTCATCACTGACGAACACGGAAATCCGGTCGCGACCGATTACGGTCCCGGCGATGCTGGAGTGAATCGTTTCATCTGGAGCATGCAGTATGACGGCCCGACGGCCTTCACCGGCGAACGGCCGCCGCAGCCAAATCCGTTCTTTAATATCGGTCGTGGCCCGCGCGTCGCGCCTGGGACTTACAAAGTCTCCGTCACCGCCAACGGCCAGACTCAATCCGCAACCCTCACCGTAGAGCAGGATCCGAATCTCCACGTCGATCCGGCTGTCTTCCGCGCACAGGAGCAGGCCGCGCTCGAAGGACGCAATCAAGCCAGCGCGCTCAACGAAATGCTCAATCGCATCGACGGTATCGAAAAGGAGCTCGGCGATTTCCGTTCGATGGTGCAAGCTGGCAAGGATGAGCAGGAGCAGTCGAAGTACCGGGCCATTCTCGGTCGCGGAAGGGACCTCGAGAAGAAGTTAAACACGATCAAGGACGCCGTCTACAATCCCAACATTCAGCATGATGTTTCCGAAGACGACATTCACGACCTCACCGACTTCCACACGCAACTCAGCCAGTCGGGTCGTGGTGGAGGCGCCTACGGTGAAGCTCCCAGCCCGCTCGCGAAAGCGCAGATGGCCGAGCTTTACAGCAAAAACGCGGACTTCCTGAAGCAGTTCAACGACGCGCTGCGGACGGATGTTGCCGAATACAACCGCGCTGCGCAATCCGCCGGTGCGCCAACTGTATTCGCGGGCTCGCCCATCGAGGTCAAGTCGGTTAAATAATCGCGGCTAAGCGCCGTTCATTTCCGGTCCCTGCAGGGCCCACACAAGAACGGGCCTTGCAGGGCCGCATTATTTTCGGTGTCCGATTCCAGCCAGAATTAACTCGCGCGCGAAAGCACAATAATCGCAAGTATCAGAAATCCCACTCCGCCGTACATGATCTGCAATGGCCGTCGTCCCGTTCCGCGCCACTCTCCCGTCAGCACACCCCAAATGCTCGCCGTGATCACAATCATAGACATGAACACGGGCCAGCCGACCGATGTCCCCAGCGGCCCCATTTTTCCTGCCGCGATTCCGTAGAGCAGCGTGCTGGCGAACCAAAAAACGCCCATGATTCCCGCCAGAATGTAGTAGCCGCTTGTTCCCGGGCGCGAAAAATTGTTCGCGTTGCGATTTTTCCGTACCAGATAAATACAATAGATTAAATTGGGAATTCCGCCCGCCATCATCAGCGGCAGCCAAATAGCATTCGGCGCCCACTGCGTCGCTGCGCCCGATTGTTCCGCCGCGCTCAGCAGCTGCGGCCCGGAAGTGAATCCGATATTCACCAGCGCCGAACCCACTCCGCTGATAAAGCAAAACACCAACCCCCGCATCATGGACGCTTTCTTGGCGTCGACTGCTTGCCCTAACGCTGCTTCGCGCTTCCGTCCGGCTTTGGCGCAAATTCCCACGCCAACAATCACCAGTGCAACGCCGACGAGCACGTCGATCCCCGACGGCGCAAAAAGTTTGTCCGCGTGATAACGAATCAGTGGAAAGAGTCCGCCCACCGCCGCCGCAATCCCCAAAATGATCGAAAACGCCAGTGCAATTCCCACCGACTCCACCGCCAGCCCGAAGAACACCTGCGAAATTCCCCAGCCAGCGCCGCACGCCGCCACGATCACAATCACCATCGCGGGCACCGAGGCGTAAACGGAACTCAAATGCGGAACGGTAAGAAGCGTCATCAGCGGCGGAAAAATCACCAGCGCCCAAATGGTCCACACCAGCCAGGTGTTCTCCCACGCCCACTGCCGCGTGAACTTCATCGGCAGCGTGAAGCTTCCGTTCATGATTCCCGCAACCACCAGCAGGAGCACTCCCTCAAGGGCGCTATTCATCGCTCTCGTCTCCGCTCAAAAGGTGGAAAATTTTCGCTTTCGCAAACGCCCGAACTATACACGTTCCGCAAGCCTCGCGCTATGATGTCCGCGCACAGGGAGGCCGTTCCGATGCCATCAAAGCAGCTCGTTTACCTCGGAGTGGATATTGGCGGCACAAAGGTCGCGTCCGGCCTCGTCGATGCGCGCGGAAACATTCTTTCCAAGACGCGCGTTCCAATGCCGAGCCGCGGCACGGAAGCCGAAGCTCTCGCAGCGGTCGAGCAGGCCATTTCGGCCGCTCTTGAATCTCTGCCTCGCTCCCGCGGCGCTGTTGCCGGCATCGGAATCAGCAGCCCCGGCCCTCTCGATCCTCGCAAGGGCGTCATCATCAATCCGCCGAATCTTCCTTGCTGGCGCAATCTTCACATCACAAAAAAACTGAAAACGCCCGGCCATCTTCCTGTCACCCTCGACAACGACGCCAACGCCGCCGGCCTCGCCGAAGCTATTTGGGGTGCAGGCAAAGGATACGAGTCTGTTTTCTACGCCACGCTCGGCACCGGCATCGGCACTGGGATTGTCTTTGACCAGCGCATTTATCATGGCCGCACCGGCTGCGCGGCCGAAGGCGGACACGTTTCCATCGACTATCACGGCCCGCAATGCGCCTGCGGAAAAATGGGGTGCATCGAGGCGCTCGCCGCTGGTCCTGCGGTCGCCAAGCGTGCCCGCGAAAAGCTGCTCAATTGCGAAAAGGGAATCGAAGCGTTACTCAAACTGGCCGGAGCAGATCCCAACGCCGTCACTGCGGAAATGGTCGCTGCGGCCTGGCACGCGGGCGACAAGCTTGCCGCATCCATTCTGCGTGAAACCGCTGACTTGCTGACCATCTGGCTCGGCAACATCGTCGACATTCTCGAGCCCGACGTGATTATTTTTGGCGGCGGCATGGGCGCGCTGATGTCCGAGTGGTTCCCGCACATCCGCGAAGAGTTGCCGCGCTGGACCATCAATTCCCGCGCCACGGAAATTCCGCTGGCCCGCGCGCGCTACGGAGAAGATTCTGGCATCGCGGGCGGCGCCGCATTGTGCCTGGCCGGTGCGCCGTCAAAATCGCATCCGAAAGATTCTCATGCGCGCCGCAAAAAGCGCTAATCGCCTCTCCTCTCTTCCCTTGCGGCGATTGGCATATTGGACTACGCTTTTTGCATCACAGTTTTTATGAATACTGCGCAACGTCTCATTTTCTCCGGCTTGGCTGCATTGCTCGTCCTCGCCGCCATTGGATTGGCGCTGACGCACTCCTGGGTCAGCAACACTCAGAATCAAGTCGCGACTCCGGCGGGACAAGCCAGTCTTGTCGACCAAAGCCCTCTGCAACAGGCGCAGCGCTTAGCCGGCATGGCCGTCACACCTGCAGAACAACAGTATGCAGAGCAGGCGTTGCATTTCGCCGACAACGAGGTAGACACGACCTTCGATTCCGCTCTGCGCAACGCAACTGAGCATCCTCTATCGCTTACCCCTGCCGAAAAGTCATTGCAGGAGCGCCAAGATCGGAGCCAGGCTCGCGTCGATGCCGAGCAGGCCAACGTCACCCGCTTGACGCAATCCGTCGCACAAGCGCCAGCTGCTCGCAAGGATGCCTTGCAGCAGCAGCTCGCGCTCGCTCAGGCTCAATTATCCCTCGATCAAGACGAGCTGGCTGACGCGCAGGAGGACCTCGCCCGCGCTGGCGGTGACCCTCACGCAAAAATTCAGGAAATGCTTCAGGAGCACGAACAGTCGGAAATTCATAAAGGCAACGACTCAGCGTCCGCCAGCGCCTCCGCTCAGGAACTCGCAATCGAAAACACGGCGGAGCGGAATCTCGTTTCGCAATTCCGTGCCTGGAAATCTCTGAATAACAAGCAGCGCCAGCTCGATGCGGCTTCCGCTCAGGCGCTCAGTTTCGCTGCAAAACTCAACGAGAGCCATGAATCTCTCGAAAGTCAACTCACCACTGAGCAAAATCCCGGTTCGTCTTCGGCTCCCAGTGCAAACTCCAGCGCAGCGCCGCAGTCAAACGTTCCGCCTGCCGACGCAGCCGCGGCCATCTCGCGTGTACGCAAACTCAGCAGCGAGCAAAAAAACCTCGCTTCCTTCGACAAACGCATCGAGGACGAACAATCTCTCGCCGCAGCCTACGGCAAATGGAGCGCGCTCGTCGTTGCTCGCGAACGCTTTTTCCTCCATGGACTTCTCGTCGCCGCGTTCTGGATTCTGGCCATTCTCGTTGCCGTGTTTCTTTCAGACCTGCTGATCCGTCACTTTCTTAAGAAAATGGCCCCCGATCGCAGAAAGCTCCTCACGCTCCGCTCCGTCCTCGCAATCGCGATCCGTGCTGTTGCCGCCATTGGCATCCTCCTCATAATTCTAGGAATCCCCAGCCAATTTGCCACGGTGCTCGCGCTGGCCGGCGCCGGCCTCACCGTTGCGCTCAAGGATTTCATCGTCGGCTTCTTCGGCTGGTTCGTCTTGATGGGCGCAAACGGCATTCGCCCGGGCGATTGGGTGGAAATCAACGGCGTCGCCGGCGAAGTTCTTCACGTTGGCTTGCTGCACACCGTGCTTCTCGAAACCGGCAACTGGTCCGACGCCGGCCATCCCACCGGCCGCAAAGTCACCTTCGTAAACAGTTTCGCTATCGAAGGCCACTACTTCAATTTTTCAACTTCCGGTCAGTGGATGTGGGACGAGCTTCAAATTTCCATTCCAACAGGGAGAGATCCGTACCCAATTGCCGATGAAATCAAGGCAGTCGTCGCCAAGGAAACCGAGAAAAACGCACGGCTGGCCGAAAAAGAATGGGAACGCGTTACGCTCGATCACGGCTCCAGCGTATTTAAGGCCGAACCTTCGATGAGTCTTCGTCCAACCGATAGCGGTGCCTCTGTCGAGATTCGCTATCTCACGCGCGCCAACGAACGTCACGACCTGCGCTCGCGTCTTTATCGCGCTGTGCTCGACTTGCTTCATCGCAAGCAAATTCCTCATGCCGATGAAAAACTCTCTCCCCAGTCCGTCACCGAAACCGAGTAGCCTCGCAAATTTCCAGCGCCAAAGCCGTGTCTAGGGATCTGATTTCGCCGTCTTCGCGGCCTTCCAATCATCTTCGGTTTTCATCTGCCGTATCTTTTCAAGCTCGCCCATCAATTTTTTCCATTTGCGCGCATTATTCTTGTCCGCGATCGGCGCATTCGGATCGGCATAATAATTCAGAATGTCCTCTTGCAGCCGCTTCGGGATGACCAGCGTTTCGTCTTTCGTCAGCCGCTGCACCAATTTCGCGTAGGTTCTGTCCGTCAATCGATACGCGCCGGGCTTTACTTTCTGACCCGTATCCAGATCCCGGTTCGGCAGATCGATGAGCATTTCTGGGTCCTTGCGTAATTTGTCCAGCAGCTCGCGGTAGACCATCGCCGTGCGATTCACACTGTCGATGTACCAGCTCTCCGTTTTTTCATTCGGAATTTTGATTGCCAGCATCGCCGCCGGCCCCACCTTTGGAACAATCTTGATCACCACCGCCAGCAAATGCGGCCCGATTCCCGGCTTTTTATACGTGTACGCCCAATTCCGTTCGTAGTCTGCCTCCTGCAATTGCTTGATGAATATTTTGTAGCCGTCGCTGCCGTTGTCTGCCCCGAACTGCTTTTTGTGCAGAATCACTTCAGCACCCGCAAACGTGGGCAGAAACTTGCGAACCGCGAACCGGTAAGAGTGCAAAGCGGGGCGCGTCCGTCCGAAAAGCCCGTGAATGTCGAATCCATAAGTTCTCTTAAACGCGCGCTCCAGCAGCGCCCGTGGCGTGTGGAAGCCAATAAAATTCAAATATGCGGTTGGCGCAAAGGTGCGCTTGGACAATTGCCCGACATCGAATCCGAACTCCGTGCGCACATGCGCGTGAGGATCTTCCTCGTAGGTGACGTACTGTCCATACTTTTCTGCCAGCTTCGGAAAGGCGACGCCTGTTGAGGGATTGGTCCCTACCGAGTGTCCAATCACGTCGCCCAGGTAATGCGAAAGCGCGCCTATCGCAAACGCATATTCATTCACGTTGTGCGCCTCTCGGAACAAATTGTTCACGAAGTCTCCCGGGCGCACGTAGTGCGTCAACTTGCTAAAAAAAGCGTTTTCAAAAGGGTAGTAGCCCATATCCTGCATCGTGCATCCGCCGTAGGCATAGGCATGCGCTTCACGCAATTGCGCGTCGGTCGTTCCTGGGAATCGCGCCAGCAGCAAAGGCCGGATCGAGTCCTTCCACGTCAGATCAATCAGCTCTTCATGCGTAAAAACGGAATACGCCTCGCTCGGCTGAATCAAGACCGTCGCCGCCAGCACTATCGTTAGGATGACTCGCAGAATTCTCGTGATCTTCAACGATTCCATTCCATCTTAAGATGCGTCGCTTATCTCACTAGCGCCTTTCTTCTCCATCTTTGTTCTTACGTTGCCATTCCAAACCCGGTCGCAAGTTTTTTTTTGCGACCGGTGTGAGGAATCTTCTTTTGCCTTTCGTGTACCCTTACCCTTCGCGCCCCATCTAAACGAAGTCGCGAAAAGAGGGAATTGTAGCAGTTCCAGTTTTTGCACCGTTATAACGGTGGGTTTGTCCCGAGCCTTTTGCTTTTTCTACCGTACCTGCCGCGCGGAGCTTCGCGCTTGCCGCGAAGTTCCGCGGCTTTGTTGTCTTCGGCTGTTGCATTTGTATTGCCGGCCTTCAGGCCGGCAATTCTGCTTGTATTGTTGTCATCCCGCTTGTCCTGAGTGCAGTTGCGAAGGGAACCCAGCGCGCCGCTTTTCGCGGGTGCCCCATCTTGCGCCGTTTTTTGCGAAGGTTGGAATGTTTTCGCAGGGTGCTCTTGTTTACCCTGGGGAACGAAGATCTCCGCCGGCGCGACTCCACGAGTCCCGTTCGTTTGTTCTTAGGCATTAGTTTCACGTTGTCATTCCGAACCCATCCGTCCTGCTCGTGGGTGAACAGTGTGAGGAATCTGCTGTTTTCAGATTTTTCGTTTGCCTTTGTAGGGGCGCCTTTACGCCGACATGAACAAGTAACTAGGATTACCGCCGAAGTTTTTCTTTTTTTCCTTGACTTTTAGTTAACTCTATGGTATACAGTGTCTTCGGCTCAAGACTCTAGCCGAAAGGAATAAGGGTGAGGGAACGGAAGCCGCCGCGGAAACGCGGCTTTTTCCATTTATGGGGATCAAAAGGGCCACATCTGGCCCTTATTGATAGGGGCGGGGCGAAAGGATAGGGAATTTCTAATCGCTTAATCTATGAAGAATTAGAACTCGATGCAACCTGCTGAAAACAAACGGTCGGACTCGTTTCTAATCGCTGAATTTCGCGATTTTTTCAGAACCCACCCCCATTTTCGAACACTCCGTCTGCAGGGTTTTGGAGTTCGCGCTCAGGTTTCACCACGCGTTTCGACTCGGCTTTTGCCTTCGTTTGCTAGTCACTCGCCACTAGCCACTCGCCACTGTTTTTCAATTCCTAATCGACAGATCTATGAATTATTAGAAGTTCGCGTAACTCGCACAAAACAATCACTCGGAGTCATTTCTAATCGACAGAGTTCAGCGTTTTTCCCAAGGTGTCTTGTCCGTTTCCGAACACCGGCATATTGCGGCTCGCTGGCCGTCACTTCCTCGCCTTTTCTAGCCACTTGCCACTCGCCACTAGCCACTGTCTTTGATACAGTCTCCGAAAATTTTCTGTGCAAAGGAAAAACGACATGCGATTTTTCTCGAATCCGCGTTTTCTCGCCATCTACTCCGGCGTTCTCACCGTCGCTTTCGCCGCAACCATCCTCACCGGCTTCGCCGAGAACGAACGCAAAGCCAGCTTCGATCAAATCGACGTGCAGCGCATCAACATCGTCGAGCCCGACGGCACTCTCCGTATGGTCATCTCCGACAAATCCCAATTTCCCGGCATCATCATCAACAATAAAGAGCACACTCACCCTGGCGGACGCTCCTCCGCCGGAATGCTCTTCTTCAACGACGAAGGCACCGAAAACGGCGGCCTCATCTTCGGCGGCATGAAGGACAAAAGCGGCGCCGTCTCCAGCTACGGCCATCTCAGCTTCGACCGCTACCTCCAGGACCAGGTCTTCACCATCGACGCCAGCGAGGAAGGCAACCGCAAGCGCTCCGGCCTCAGCATCGTCGACGATCCCGACTGGCTCATCACCGATTTCCTCAACGCCTCTCCCGCCGAGCAGCAAACTTTCTTCAAAACTCACGCGCCGCCCCAGCAGCGCATCTACCTCGGACGCACTCCCGACGACTCCGCCTCTCTCACTCTCAAGGACAAAGACGGCCACGCCCGCATCGTTATCAAAGTCAATCCCGACGGCTCCCCCGTCCTCCAGTTCCTCGATGAAAGCGGCAAAGTCACCTACAGCCTGCCACAGCCCGGTTCAAAGTAAAGATTCAAGGTAAACTGGTGACAGGAAACGGCGCCGGATCGCGATGGAAAGACTCAGAGGAAACACGCTCCTTGACCGTGGCTTTCAGATCAGCATCACGCTCAAGGGGCTCGACGGGTTGCTCGAAATCGTCACCGCGTTTCTGTTTCTCACGGTGACGCCCGAGCGCGTCACTTCTCTGATCGATTTTTTCACCTTCCACTCGCTCTCGCGCAATCCGAACGCGTTCGTCGCGTCGCACTTGCTGCACGCGTCGCAAAACATCGTCAGCCACGCGCACTCTTTTGTTTTTTTCTATCTTTTGTCGCATGGCGTCGCGAAAGTCGTCCTCGTCGTGGCGCTGTGGTGCAACCGCATGTGGGCTTATCCCGCGATGATTATTCTGCTCGCGGCGTTTATCGCTTATCAGTTGTACCGCATGACCTTCGCGCCCTCGATTTTCTTACTGGGCCTGACGATTTTCGACGCGCTGGTGATTTGGCTGACGTGGATGGAGTACAAAAAGCAGAAACGCACGCGCACAATCGCAGCGGAAGCCCACGCCTAGTCGGATCTCAGAACTTTGCCGCGAGTCTACGCGAGAGAAAGGGGATTGGGTATGAACTCAAAATCAATTATGACAGCGTTTGCCGCGATGGCCTTGACGCTTGCTGTTCCTGATGTTTTTCAGACTCGCCCGGCACAGTCTAGTTCCGCGTCCGCCGCGCCTACCGCTGCAAAGCCTCTGCTGCTGGAGAAAAATGAAGGCGAGCGGCGGATTTGGCGAGAGCCTCCCGGCGACTTCATTATCAAGGTCAGTCCGAAGAGCAACGGTTCTCAACACATGGTTCTGATCACCGAGGACATCGTCCCCGGCGAGGAAATTCCGACGCACAAGCACATGGGCCAGGATGAGATTGTGTACATCGTAAAGGGAACCGTTCGCGTTCATCTGGGAAACCTGGAGCGGGATCTGCACGCGGGAGGAACGGTGTTCATTCCGGCGCATACGTGGATAAGTGCAAAGAACGTGGGCACCGATAACGTTAGTTTGATAGGGGTATTTTCGGCGCCTGGGTTCGAGGACTACATGCGGTGCGACTCGGTTCTGCCAAACGAAAAAGTGATCCCTCTGTCGCTCGAAGGGCAGAAAGCGTGCGCTGGGCAAGGGCACGTCATCTACAAGGACAACGTGAACTAGAACCATCTGATCGTTATAAACAAAGTCAGGACGAAGACGTTATCTCAGCCAAGGCTATTTGAGCCGCGACTGTTTGCTTGTCTAATTCGGTAACGCCGCGTCCAACGACAATGAAACGATGGAATAAAAATCCCATAGCGATTCTGTTCAATTCCGGCTTTCGAATATCGTAGAAAACGACCGTCGCTAGTTCACGACTGTGAACAAACCCAAAATGCACGCAATCTCCCCCGTAGTATTCTCCCTGGTCTCCCATGAACTGGTACGAAACTCGCCGAATCCAGCCACCTCGCATACGGCGAGATACGGAAAAAGCTCTTGCGCTGCACGCCTCGGCATCTCTCATGACTCTTCGCTCGTCAATCCAGGCCCAAAGCAATACGAGAATCAGGAGGGGCGGATATTGCCATAAAAGAAATACAGGGAACCAATATCGGGATGAAGAAATCCACTGCAGATAACTGAACTTCATTGGACCGCCGGCTGCAAAAGAGAACACAAGAAGAGCCACGGCCAAGAACGTGGGAACAAATAATAACCATAGCCTCGCAAGCTGAACTCGCACTGCTAAAAAGTCGCGCTCTAGTGTCTTGTTCCGATCTGCGTCAACTAATCGTAGGGAGGTGCGCACATAGAACACCTCCCTGCGTGGATACATGAAGAAACCAGCCACCGCAATCGCAACCATGCCGATCGCTATCAGGCCTTCGAGGTAGGGCTCCACTGGGGTAAGCAGCAACAGGGCGGCAAGGGCGCCAATCAGGGAAAACACAAGTACAGATCTTGACGATTCCATGTCGATATCTGGTGAATCGAAAATGATAGCAAGAATGTGCCCTTTTGCAGAAAACTCGTGTGGAGTCAACAGCCGGTGGCGTTTTGCGGGGAGAAGAGCATTTGCCAGACTTGCAGGCGGTGTGAGCGGAAGGAGCCGGCGCTAGCCATCAGATAAAACTTCCACATGCGGAAAAACCGTTGGTCGTAGTGCGCGCGAAGTTCGTTCCAGTGGTCTTTGAAATTTGCGTACCATGCCATGAGCGTGCGGTCGTAGTCCGCGGCCCAGTTTTGTAAATCTTCCATGACGAAGAGGCCTTCGGCGGCGGCGCCGATTTGCTTGAGCGATGGAAGCATGGAATTTGGGAATATATATTTTTCGATCCATGGATCGGTGATGCGGACAGAAACATTTTTGCCGATGCATGAAAGGTAGAAGCGGCCGCAACCGTCGAGCACGCTGCTCACGATTTGCATGAAGGTGCGGTAATTCTTCGAGCCGACGTGCTCGAACATTCCCAGCGACACGACGGAATCGAACTTCTCGCGTAACGCATTCCGCAGGTCGCGATAATCCTCAACGCGGATTTCCACGGGCAGCGCGGCACATTTTTCCTGCGCGAGCCTGGCCTGCTCGCGCGAAACGGTGACGCCAGTGACTTTGGCGCAGTATTTTTCAGCAGCGTATTTCGCGAAACCTGCCCAGCCGCAGCCGATGTCGAGAATTCTCATCCCGGGGCGCGCGCCGATGGCGTGGCAGACGAACTCCAATTTTGCTTCCTGCGCGGCGTCGAGAGTGTCCGCTGCGTCCCAGCACCCGCACGTGTAGACCATGCGCTTGTCGAGCATGGCTTCGAAGAGATCGTTGCCGCGATCGTAATGGCCTTCGCCGACTTTGAACGAGCGCGATTTCGTCTGCGGATTCGAGAGCAGAGATTGGAGGTACAGGCGAATCGTGCTCCAGCGGGGAAAAGCTTGGTCGTCGAGGTGAGCGCGGAAGAGATGATCGAAAAACTGGTCGAGTGCGGGAGAATCCCACCAGCCGTCCATGTAGGATTCGCCGAGGCCAAGCGAGCCTTCGCGAAAGACGCGCGGATAAAACTCGGGGCGGTGAACAGTGATGTCCCAGGGACGGTCACCGTCGATGCGGATGTCGGCGCACGCGAGGAGCGATTCGACGCGGCGCTTCAAATTGTTCGCAAACATCGGACGATCCTGCCAACATTCCGAAGGGCCCGACTGAGATAAATTGTCCCGCCACAGCGCGGCGGAGTCAATGCGGGGAGTGCTGGATGCGGTGACAATAGATTGGCGGCGTAAAGCTGCCGCTGCTACGAGGGCATCCCACCCTTCGCGCCTTTTCCAACTTGCGCTGCGGGGCAGCGCGGACGCGAAGGTCCGGTTGCGGGACTCCGGTGGAGTCCACCGGACTCCAAAAACCGGAGAGATGGGGCACCGAAAGGCCACGGCGAGATCCTTCGCTGCGCTCAGGATGACAACGAAAAGCGGAACTTCGCGACACACGCTACGCTAGTGGTATGACACGGTACAAAAGCAATGCTCGCGAATTAGGTCCGTGCCTGGCGCGCACGCAACGGCGGGCGGCGGTTTCACAGGACGCGGCTTTCGTATAATATTCATGGACTGCACACGCCGCGGGGAGAGCACACAGGGCGGCCTGACGAGGCAATTCATGATCCTGGACACGACTGAGATTCAGAAAATACTGCCGCATCGCTATCCATTCTTGATGGTCGACGCGATCACGGAAATGGAGCGGCTGAAACGCATTGTCGGCGTGAAAAACGTGACGATCAATGAAGGCTTTTTCGCCGGGCATTTTCCGGGCAAGCCGGTGATGCCGGGGGTGCTGATTATCGAGTCCATGGCGCAGGCGGGCGGATTTTTGCTGCTGCAGGAAGTGAAAGACCGCGAAAGCAAGCTGCTCTACTTTGTGGCGATCGATGATGCGCGCTTCCGGCGGCCGGTCGTGCCGGGAGACCAACTGCGCGTGGAAGTGGACGTGATTTCGTGGCGCTACACGTTTTGCAAGCTCGCGGGAAAAGCGTTTGTGGGCAGCGAGCTGGCGGCTGAGGCGACGCTGATGTGCAAGATGGTGGATCGCGAATGAGCAAATATGAGCGAATTTGATTCGCGGGCAAGCATTTCGCGCAGCGCAATCATTGGGAATAATTCGCGCATCGGCGCGTTCGCGGTGATTGGCGACGAAGTGGAATTGGGCGCGGAGTGCGTGGTCGAGCCGCATGCGGTGATTAACGGGCCGGCGCGCATCGGCGCGAAGAATCATTTTTACTCTTTCTGCGCGATTGGCGGCGAGCCGCAGGACCTGACGTTTGCGGGCGAGCGCGTGTTTCTGGAAATTGCCGACGAGAATCAGTTTCGCGAATTTGTGACGGTGAGCCGCGGGACGAAAAAGGGCGGCGGAACGACGCGCATCGGCAGCGACAACATGTTCATGGCGTACGCTCACGTGGCGCATGACTGCTTCGTCGGCGACCGGACGATTTTCGTGAATGGCGGAACGCTTGCGGGGCACGTTCGCGTGGAAGATCACGCGACGATTGGGGCGTTCTGCACGATTCATCAATTCTGCCGCGTGGGACGCTACGCGTACATTGGCGCGCTTACGGCGATTACGCAGGATGTACCGCCGTTTTCCAAAGTTGTGCAGGCGCGCGACGTGCGTTCGCTGGGCGTGAACGCTCTTGGCTTGGAGAGGCACGGATTCGCGCCGGAACGCATCAAAACGATAGAGCGCGCTTACCGTTTGCTATTGCGGTCAAAGCTGAATACTTCGCAGGCGATCGAGCGCATGCGCGCGACTCTAAATGGCTCCGAGGATGTGTCCGAGCTGATTCAGTTCATCGAGACCGCCGAGCGCGGCCTGATCAAGTAAGACAACATGACGGAAACGAATACCACGAGCGCCAGCACGGGATGGGGTCTGATTGCCGGCAACGGGAAATTTCCGTTTCTGGTGCTGGAGGGCGCGCGGAGCCGGGGCATCGATATGGCGGTGATTGCGATTCGCGAAGAAGCATCTCCGGAACTCGAGCGCGTCGCGCGGCGAATACACTGGGTGAGCCTCGGCGAGCTGACGCGCACGATCGAATTGCTGCACGAGGAGGGTGTGAAACAGGCGGTGATGGCCGGGCAGGTGAAGCACAACAAGATTTTCAGTTCGATTCGTCCGGACTGGAAACTCGCGAAGCTGCTGCTGTCGCTCTCGAAGAAAAATACGGATTCGCTGATTGGCGCGGTGGCGCGTTTGCTGGAGGCAGAGGGAATTCACCTGGTGGATTCGACGACGTTCCTGGGTGCGTTGCTGCCGGAGAAAGGCGTGCTGACGCGCCGCGCGCCGAATGAAGAGGAAGCAGCGGACATCGCGTACGGCAGGGAAGTGGCGCGGCGACTCGCGGAAGTAGACCTCGGGCAGACGGTGGTGATTTCGGGACGCGCGTGCGTGGCTGTCGAAGCGATGGAAGGGACGGACGAAACCATCGAACGCGCTGCACGTCTTACACAAGGGAAGCGTTTGGTGGTGGTGAAAGTCAGCAAACCTTCGCAGGACATGCGTTTCGACGTGCCGGTGGCGGGCATGGAAACGATCGCGGTAATGCGCCGCTCGAACGCGACTGCGCTGGCTATCGATGCGCGGCGCACACTGCTTTTCGACCGCGAACGATTGCTTGCCGAAGCGGACGCGGCGGGCATCGCCATCGAAGCGTTTGAAGCGCTCGACGGAATGCCGCAAACGGGCAAAGATACGGCAAAAGGCGCGACGCAAGCATCAGAGAAAGGCACGCGAAGTGTGTCCGGAATTGTGCCGGGGAAAGCCAGAGTTGACTGAGAAGAAAATTCGTGTCGGCGTGGTGGGCGTGGGCGATTTTGGGCGCAACCACGTGCGCGTTTTGCATGATTTGCCGGGGGCGGAGCTTGTGGGCGTGCATGACGCCGATCCAGAACGCGCGCGGCAGATCGCGGCGGAATTCAGCACGCAGGCGTTCCCGGATGTGACGCACCTCGCGGAGCAGGTGGATGCGGCGTGCGTTGCTGTGCCGACCAAACTGCATGCGCAGATTACTTCGGAGCTGTTCGAGCATGGCGTAGACGTTTTGGTGGAAAAGCCAATTGCGGCGTCTTTGGTGGAAGCAGACCGGCTGATCGCAGAGGCAAAGAAAGCGGGACGCATTTTGCAGGTGGGTCATCTGGAGCGATTCAATCCCGCGATTGCTGCGGTACAGAAGATCGTGTCGCGGCCGCTCTTTTTCGAAGTGCACCGCCTGGGAGTTTTTTCGCCGCGCAGCCTCGATGTGGACGTGGTTTTCGACGTGATGATCCACGATTTAGACATTTTGCTTTCGCTGCTGAATTCTCCGGCGCGGGATATTCAAGCGGTGGGCATTCCCGTTCTGACAGATAAAGTCGACATCGCGCACGCGCGGATTGAATTCGAATCCGGCGCGGTGGCGAATGTGACGGCGAGCCGCGTTTCCACCGAGCGCGTCCGCAAGTTGCGGTTTTTCCAGGCGCGCGAATATATTTCCATCGATTACACCCGACAGGACGTGACGCGAATTCGCGTGGTCGGCGAGGGCTCGCAGCCCGCGATCGATTTCGAAAAACTGCCGACAGAACCGGAAGAACCGCTCAAGGCCGAACTGCGCTCATTTGTGGCTGCCGTGCGAGAGCGAAAAACGCCGCTGGTTGATGGGGAAGCGGGCCGCCGCGCGCTGGAACTCGCCGAACGCGTCATGGGCGGAATCATCGAGCACGCCAATCGCGTAAAACCGGAGCTTGCCGCTGCGCTCACACTGAAATGATCCCTCGGACTCTGGTCCCGGTAAAGATTTCGCCCGTTGAGAAAGAGGTCCCCGGCCAAAACGGGCACAGGAAAGCCTCGCCGCTCGACTCGCGCATGGTGGTTCCTTCAGAGCTTCCGCCGGGCGAACTCGACGCACGCACAAGCATTCCCGCATATTTGCCTCTCGACGTGCTGGCGAGCCGCATGCTCATTCCGCGCGATATGCCTGTGAAGCGCATGGAGGAGCTGGCCTCGGCGATTCCATCGCATGTTCCGCTCGCGGTCCTCGAGACGCGCGTGGTCGTGCCGCCGGAAGCGAAGCTCGAAAAAACATTCCAGCCCGCGCCACAACTGCCGGTTGGGATTTTCGAAGACGTGCTCGAGCCGGACCTCTTTACCACCGGCGAAGTGAATCTTCTCGCCAGCCCTGATGATACGAAGAAGACGGATTGGCAATGGGTGGCGCGGTCATTTTCGTTGATCGTTCACGTCGCCGTGATTCTTTTTGTCCTGCTGGCTCCGAAATTTTTCACCACGAACCAGCCGGCGCAGCAGGTGCAGCTCGCACGGCAGCAGCTTTCGTCGATATTTTTGCCACCGTCGGTGAAGGAAGTGCCCAAGATTCGGCCGCCGCACGAAAATCCGAGCGACCGCATTCGCCTCGACCCGCGCCTCCTGAAAAAACTCGAAGTGCCGGCGCAGCCGACGCCTGCGCCGCTGGCGGGGCCGAAGAATCCTGCGCCTCCGCAGCCGGAGCAAGTGGCGCCCTCGCAGCCCGCGCCTCAGCCACCGGCGCAGCCCGCACCGAAACCGGAGCCGGAATTCAAACAGATTGAACCTCAGCCGCCGCCGAAACAGCACTTCAATTTGCAATTGCCCAATATGTCTCCGGGCAGGGAACTAGAGCAGCAGACGCAAGAGGCATTACAGAATCCCAGCCGGTCAAATTCGGTGGCGATTCAAGGAACGGTTCCCGGCGCGGGTCCATCGAGCGGGGCAAACGGTCAGGGACTGCTTGGCGCCGGTGTGCAGATTCTTACACCGACCGACGGCGTGGATTTTTCGAATTATCTGGCGCGGCTCATCGCACGCGTCAAGCAGAACTGGATTACAGTCTGGCCCATTTCCGCGCGCATGGGGGACAAGGGCGTCGTTGTGATGCAATTCCGCATCATGACCAACGGAGACATGCCGACCCCATTTCCGGTGCTCGAACGCACTTCAGGAAAGGAGCCGCTCGATCGCGCGGCAGGAGCGGCGCTGACCGAGTCGAATCCGTTCGAGGCGCTGCCGCAAGCCTATACGCGGCCTTACATCGAACTTCGCGTTATTTTTCTTTATAATCTTCCGCTCGATTACAATTTGAATCAGTGAAGCTCAACCGCACGCAACTTCTGGGCGCCTTTCTCCTCGCGCTCATCATCCTGATTTATCTGCTGGTTCGCTTTCGAGCTTTCCACCTATGAATGGCGACCGCCGGCTAATAGTGATTCTCGGTCCGACGGCATCGGGCAAATCGACGCTTGCTGTCGAGCTCGCGCTGAAGTTCGGTGGCGAAGTTGTCTGCTGTGACTCAACGCAGATTTACCGGCATTTCGACATCGGCACGGGCAAATTACCGCTCGCCGAGCAGAGGGGAATTCCGCATCACCTGACCGATCTTGCGGAACCGGAGGACGTGTTTACCGCCGGGGACTACCGCCGTCAGGCCCTGCAAGCACTCGACGACATCTCCGCTCGCGGGAAGCTGCCCATTCTGACGGTAGGCACAGGACTGTACTTGCGGGCCCTGCTTGAAGGATTGGACGATCTTCCGGGCCGTTCAGAGGCGCTTCGCGAACGTTTGCGCCAGCGGGCCGCGGGGCGGGGTGCGGAGTATCTGCATCGCGTCCTTGTGAAATGCGATCCCGCGGGAGCCGTTCAAATGGCGCCCCGCGACACGCAAAAAATCATTCGCGCCATTGAGGTGTGCCTTTTGACCGGCAAACCCGCCAGCGAACTTCGTGGCCGCAATCGAGCCGGATTGAGCGGCTTCCGCGTTCTGAAAATCGGCCTAATGCCACCGCGCGAAGAGCTTTATGCGCAGATTGATCACCGCGTCGAAACTATGTTCCAGTCGGGCTGGGTCGAAGAAGTGCGCGGCCTAATTCGCCTGGGTATTCCTGAGAGCGCAAAGCCTTTCACGTTCCTGGGCTACGGGCAGATTCGAGAATACCTTGCGAACGCCGCTTCGCTTCCACTTGACGCCATCGTGCGCGAAATCCAACAGGCCACGCGGCAATACGCTAAGCGCCAGATCACTTGGTTCCGGCGCGAGGCCGATGTGCGCTGGCTCAATGGTTTCGGGCATGAGGCGGAAATTCAACACCAGTCGTCGGAGATGGTAAGGTCCGAGGGTTGATTTGCAGTACGCATCCGTATGTTTGATGCCCCCTGCGGAGCCAGTTGCCAGATTGACCCCATTCCTATCCGTACAGTAGAATCGCCGAACCGAAAAACCCATGGCTACTCACCGCCACAGCGGAACTCGCCTGGATCGCCGCGATTGGGTAGACGCAGGCATTGCTATCTTGGCGTCGAAGGGCGTCGAGGCGGTTCGTGTGGAAAGCCTCGCCAAGCAGCTCAACATCAGCAAGGGCAGCTTCTACTGGCATTTCAAGGATCGGGGCGACCTGCTTGACGCGATTCTGGGGCAATGGGAGACGCAGCAGAGCGATTGGAACACAGAAGGCGAGAGGGTATCGAATCCGGTAGAGCGGTGGGCGCGGCTGTTTGAGTTTCTTTCAGGGCTCGGTTACGCGCGCCTGGAGATGGCCGTTTCTGCCTGGGCGAGGCAAGACGAGGCCGTTGCAATGCGCGTCGCGACCGCGGATCAAAAGCGCCTCGCGTATTTGTCGCGCGTTTTTCGAGAGATTGGCTTTACTTCAGCGCAAGCCTCGGAGTGGGCCAATGCCGCGATGTTTCTTTACCTCGGCTGGATGGATCGCATGACGCGGGCCGTCCCTCAGGACGAAAGCGAACCGGCCCTCGCCGAACTGCTTTCGCGTTTTGTGCTGGCCGCTTCTGCGCTCGCGAGCCAGGAGGCCATGCAGACGCGATAGGAGTATACTTGTCTTGATGAACATCGCATCGCGCAAGGCCGCCGGTTCTCCCGCCGCTCACGAATGAAATCTCCCTCGCCTTTGGATAATGCGGAACGCACGCTGCTCGTCGGCGTCGGCTTGAAGCAGCCGAAAAGCAGAGCGGGCGCAAGCGGTGCCGCTGTGGAGCGCGAATCCCTCGCAGAATTGGATGAACTGACGCGAAGCGCGGGCGCTCGCGTGGTTGGTACGCGCTTGCAGATGCGCGACTCGCTCGATGCGGCGACGCTGCTCGGACGCGGCGCGCTCTCCGAATTGCAACGCGAAGCGGAACGTGTGAACGCCGGCCTCGTGATTTTCGACCGCAATCTTTCGCCTTCGCAGCATCGGAACATCGAGCGCGGAGTTGGCTGCCGTGTGGTTGACCGCACGCAGCTGATTCTGGATATTTTTGCGCGCCACGCACAGAGCCGCGAGGGCCAGCTTCAAGTGGAACTTGCACAGCTCAATTATTTGCTGCCACGCCTGGCTGGAACGTCGCGCGAACTTTCGCGGCTTGGCGGCGGCATCGGAACGCGCGGCCCTGGCGAACAAAAACTCGAAACGGATCGCCGCCGGATTCGCGACCGCGTTCGAAAAATTCAACAAGCCATCGAAGTAGTACGCAGGCAACGCTCATTGCGCCGCCGCGCGCGCCAGGGAGTGCCGCTCGGAACCGTTGCACTCGTGGGCTACACCAATGCCGGCAAGTCTACTCTGTTCAACGCGCTCACCCATGCGGAAGTGCTGACTTCGTCGAAAATGTTTGCGACGCTCGATCCGACGGTTCGCTCTTTGCGCTTGCCTTCTCGGCGGCGCGTGTTGCTTTCCGATACGGTAGGTTTCATCCGCGATTTACCGCCGGATCTGATCGCGGCGTTTCGCGCAACGCTCGAGGAAGTGCAAGAGGCGGCAGTGATTTTGCAGGTCACGGATGTATCGAATCCTTCGCACGCCGAGCACGACGCAGAGGTAGAAAAAGTTTTGCACGAACTGGGCGTCGCGGACCGCCCGCGGCTGCGCGTGCTCAATAAGATCGACCGCCTCGCCCCAGCCGAACTTGAGGCGTTGCGAGAATCGTGCGAACAGGCGTCTTTTTCGCAGGAAAATCCACGTGAGAAAATTCTTGTCTCCGCTCAGAGGAGCGACGGACTTGAAAATCTGATCCGTTGCATCGACAAAGCCATGCCGGTTGATCCGATTGTCCAGCGCCACTTGACCGTGCCGATGTCTCACGGGCGCGAACTCGCGATGATTTACGCCTGCGGCCGCGTGCTCAATTCCGAAGTGCTCGACGGCCACATTCGATTGCAAGCGGAAGTGCCAGCATCTCTTGCGGCGCGTTTGGATTCGTTTTCGTCCTCTCAGGAAGCATAATCCCCCGAAATTAGGGCGTTTTTTGCGAGTGGGAAGCGCGTTTTTCGTGCACGCGACTGTTTACCGTTTGGTTTTTCTGTGTTCCGCGTTTGTGCAAATTGCAAATGGCCGGTCGAATGCGGGAGGAAACCACACAAAGAACCAAAGACGCGGTAAGTTACGGAGTAACACGACTGTTTTGTGTCAGATACATCGGCCCCCGGATCATGAGGTGCCAGGCTACTGGAGTTTTGGGCGTTCAAACGCCGAGCGGCCTAACCCCAATTTCCACAGCAATTTCCACAGTTATCCACTCCACCAACAGGCCCGCTTCAACTAGCCGGGTAATATACTCATGAGTAAAAGCGCCCGAATAAAGATTTTCAACCTTTCTGCCTGAGAATTCAGGAGTTACGCTGGACTTCGCGCCAACCGCATTGACTCCGTCCCGCAGGAGAACTATAGTTTTCCTATCTCCCGTCCCTCAGCGGCGAGGGAGTCGCATGGGTCAAGGCAGAAAATGAATCTCCCCAACAGTCTTACCATTCTCCGTATTTTCTTCGTGCCGCTGCTGGTCGTGGTTCTGTTGACGCAACGCCCGAATTGGGATTTTTGGGGATTGTCGGTGCATTTCGAAGTGTGGGGTGTGCTGATTCTACTGGCTGCGGCGGCTACCGACGCTGCGGACGGCTATTTCGCGCGCAAGCGCGCCCAGGTGACCACACTTGGGATTTTGCTTGACCCGATCGCCGACAAACTGCTGATTTGCGCGGCATTCATTCCCCTGGCGGCTATGAAATTGGTTCCTGCGTGGATGGTCGTCATCATCATTGGACGGGAATTTATTGTAGACGGCTTGCGGAGCATTGCATCTGTGGAAGGACTGGTGATTCCGGCCTCGCGGCTGGGCAAGACCAAACTGTTTTTGCAAGTTCTTGCCGGTTGCATCGTGATCTATTCCGCGCGTCATGCGGGGATAAAACTGCTCGCTTATGTTCTGTTGTGGATGGTTGTGATCAGCGCGGTTGTGTCCGCCGTTGATTACTTCCTGGTGTTCTGGAATCAGGTGGATCACCGCTTCAAGCAGCGCCAGAGCATCCCGCTAGTCCTCGAACAGAAGAAAAACACTCCCGATGTGCCCACCGTCACTCCATAACGACGAAAAGCGTTCGCTTTTGCAAATCGCGAGAAGAGCCATCGAGTCTGCGCTGACTGGCAGCGAAGCGTCGGGAATCCCCAAACTAACTGGAAATCTTGCATCTCACCGCGGAGCATTCGTCACTCTGCATCGCCGTGGGAGTTTGCGCGGATGCATCGGACGCATGATCGTTCGAGAGCCGCTTGCTCGCGTCGTTGCCGAGTGCGCTGTGGCTGCCGCACTCGAAGATCCGCGCTTCTCGCAGCTTCGGCCGCCAGATTTAGGTGAATTGCAAATTGAACTGTCCGTGCTTTCTGCGCCGAAGCGGGTCGCGCCGGAGGAAGTGCAGCCGGGAGTTCATGGCCTGGTGATTTCGCTAGGAGAAAAACGCGGCGTGCTTCTGCCACAAGTCGCGACGCAATACCGCTGGACTCGGGAACGCTTCTTGGAAGAAACCTGCGAAAAGGCCGGACTTGCTCCAGCCGCCTGGAAAAGCCCGGAAACGCACATCGAAGTTTTTACCGCCGAAGTTTTTTCGGAGGCCGATTTCGCGGCCTCCTCCAATGACAATGATTCGCCCGCGAACCCTAATTATTCAATCTCGCAGTGGTCACCGTCGTAGATTTCGCGAAGGCTGAGCGTGACTAGCACGGTCGCGGCGTTTGGCATCGCACGCAACACGATTCCTTCGCCAAGGATTTCGCGCGGCAGTTGTTTCGGCGAGAACGCTGGACCCGAGCCGTATCCCTCTACATCTGTTCCCATGTTTGGAGTCTGCCAAACGTTACTATCCTCATTGTCCTGATATCTGTAGATGCGCAAATAATCTCCCGCCTTCACGCCTTGCTTGCTGCCCAGATTCACGTACACGATGTCGTTCGTCCCGGAAGCGATCCCGTACCCCTTGGTGACGACCACCCGACCCTTTTTCTTCCCGCTTGGCGCGGCCAGCCGGTCGAAGCCTGCTTCCGACTTGAATTCCGGCACTTCACGTTCGACGAAAGGCTCGACAACATCTCCGCGCTGCATAAAGTTGCACGTGCCGTTCATGATTTGAGCTACGGAAACCTTCGGCCGCACATCAATGACTTTCAAGCGGCCCTCGTCTTCCCACATCTGACCCATTTCGTGCATCAGCCGGTCTTGCGACAAAAACCACGGAATGCCCGTCCAGTTGTCGACCGGGCGCATCACGGAAAATATGTCGCCGACCTTCACTCCTTTGTCAGCGCCGCGATTGATGTAGACGTAATCGCCCTCATAGAAGCTGATTTTATAGAGTGACTGTTCGCCGGAGATGATTTTCGTGCTTCGCGACACCGAAGCCGTGGTCATCATTCCCGAGCAGTAGACGTCTTGTTGCGTGGTCAGCGGCGCCGCTGGAGCTGCTGGCGCGGCCTGCGCTGGAGTTGCGGCCTGCGCAGAGGATGTGTCCTGCTGCTGCCCCCAGGCGGCAACGGGCAAGAGTGCTAAAGACAATGCTACAACCAAAGTGTTCCTGCGCATTTCCATCGCTCCTCAGTGTCAAAAGTTCTCGAAGTTGCGTCGTATAGCCGCTGACAATGCGGCGAGCGGCGAAACATTTCAATGTTTCGAGCGTAGCGAAGCGTCCAAAGAGGGTCAAGACACTGTCTTGTTGCGTTTACCGTATCGGGTAACGCATCCTATGGAACTCAAACCTGTACGCAAGGACAGCATGAAAAGGGCGCTTGTCTTCGAGAAGGGTAGTGTCTGCGGAGTGGTTGCGGGGCGAACGGCACGCGATGCTCTGCGCCAAATTCGCAGCGCGCTTCGTTATACGAAGACACTCGAGTTGCGTCTCGATTGGCTCGCGGATGAGAGAGAAGCCGCGCGGCTATTAGAGCAGTTGAAAAAAGAGGAGATTCCGCGCCGCACTACGCTGATTGCCACCTGCCGTCATCGCAAAGCAGGCGGAAAATTCTCCGGCACGGTCGTCGAGCAGCTTTCTTTGCTGCGCGTTGCGATAAATGCGGGCTGCCAGTGGGTTGATTTGGAAGTTGAGACCGCGGCGGAGCTGCCGTCGTTCACTCTCGGGCTGTACACCGCGCACGCGAAACGCATTCTGTCGTATCACGATTTTCGCGGTACGCCGGACCCGCCGCGGCTCGCTCGTCTGGTGCGGGAACTCTACCAAATGTGCGACGATCTCGGTTTCGACGCTGTCAAAATCGCAACGAAATGCGATTCGCTTGCCGATAGCCTCCGCGTCCTTTCCTTGGTGCGCCCATCTCAAGATCAAAACGTCATCGCCGTTCCTATGGGAGAAGCGGCCACGCCCGCGCGCGTGCTTGCGGCGCGCTTCGGCAGTGCTCTTTCGTACGCGCCTGTTGCAGAAGCGACCGCGCCCGGCCAAATCCCGCTCGCCGAATTGCATGGGCTGTATCGCGCCAGCGGCGTGAGCGCTCGCACGCGGGTCTATGGTGTGATTGGGAATCCCATCGCGCACTCGCTCTCGCCCGTTCTACACAACACGGCGTTCCACGCGCGCAAGCTTGACGCGATTTATCTTCCGTTCCGCGTCGCGGACCTGAACGATTTTCTCCGCGCCATCCAGCCACTCAGCATCGCTGGATTCAGTATCACTTTGCCGCACAAGGAAAAGATTCTGCGCCACCTCGACGATTGCGACCCGCTCGCTGCAGCCATCGGTGCCGTCAATACGGTTGTTGTTCGCGGCGGAAAAAAGCTCTTCGGCTACAATACGGATTACGTCGGGGTGCTTCGCTCGATCAAACGGCGAATGCCCATCGCGGGGAGCCGCGTCCTTATTCTTGGCGCCGGCGGGGCGGCGCGCGCGGTTGCGTTTGCGCTTGCGAAGGGCGGAGCATCCGTTTCGATTTGTGCGCGACGCGCAGAACGGGCGCGCGAAGTGGGCGGTGACGTCATGCCGCGCACGGCACTCAAACGCGAATTCTTTGACGCCATCGTGAACACAACGCCGGTCGGGATGCATCCAGACACGCGCCAGTCGCCGTTGAACGCGCGTGAGCTGAATTGCCGGATCGTCTTCGACACGATCTACCGGCCGCGGCGCACCAAACTTTTGCAACTGGCGGCCGCGAAGGGCATCGAAACGATTTCAGGAGTCGAAATGTTCCTCGCTCAAGGGATCGCGCAGTGGGAAATCTGGACCGGAACGCGGGCGCCTGAAGCGCTGATGCGCCGTGCGGTCTTGCGAAAGTTGGAAGAGGAGGAACGAAAGCACAAGGAATCATGATCGCACCCGACTTCAACACGTTTCGCAAACTCGCGCGCAAGGGCAACTTCGTGCCCGTCTACGAGACGTTCACCGCGGACCTGCTCACGCCCGTTGCCGCGTATCTCAAACTCGCGCGCACATCGAGCTATTCCTGCCTGCTCGAAAGCGTCGAGGGCGGCGAAAACATCGCGCGCTACACTTTCCTCGGCGTTGATCCCGCCGAAGTTTTTCGCTCGCGCGGAACCACCTGCACCATTGAAACGCCCGACGGCCGCGAAACCATCCAGGGCAATCCCATCGAAATTTTGCGCAAACGCATGAAGCGCTACCGTCCTGTGCGCGTTCCTGGCCTTCCGCCGCTTGTTGGCGGAGCCATCGGATATTTCGCGTACGACATGGTGCGCCTCATCGAACGCATTCCTTCGACCGGCGAAGACGAGCTGAAACTCGACGACGCCGTGCTGATGTTTTTCCACGGCCTCGTCGCGTTCGATCACGTGCGGCATCGTGTCTGGATCGTCCGCAACGTGCTCACCGACGGCGCGCGCAACCTGCGCAAAAAATATGACGTCGCCGCCGCGGAAGTCTCGCGTATTCGCCGCAAGCTCGAACAGCCGCTGCCGAAACTCCCCGCGAACGGCAATCGCGCGCCGCTGCAATTCACGTCCAATTTCACCAAATCGAAATACATGGCCGCCGTTTCGCGCGCCAAGGAATACATCCGCGCAGGGGATATTTTCCAGGTCGTGCCCAGCCAGCGCTTTTCCGCGCGCACCACGGCCGATCCGTTCGAAATTTACCGCGCGCTTCGCGTCGTGAATCCTTCGCCGTATCTTTATTTCCTGCGTCTCGGCGACGTGTCCGTGGTCGGCAGCTCGCCCGAAATGCTCGTGAAAATCCAGGGCCGCGACGCTTTTTATCGTCCCATCGCGGGCACGCTTCCTCGCGGACGCGACGCGCACGAAGACCAGGCCCTCGAAAAGAAGCTTCTCGCCGATCCCAAGGAGCGCGCGGAACACATTATGCTCGTCGACCTAGGCCGCAACGATCTCGGCCGCGTCTGCGAATATGGCTCGGTGAAAGTTGAGCGCCTGATGTTCGTTGAGCGCTACTCGCACGTGATGCATCTCGTTTCGAGCCTGCGCGGCAAGCTGCGCGAAAATGTTGGTTGTCTCGATGCGCTCATGGCCTGCTTTCCCGCGGGCACGCTCAGCGGCGCGCCGAAAATTCGCGCCATGGAAATTATCGACGAACTCGAGCCCACTCGCCGGGGCATCTACGCCGGAGCGATTCTGTATCTCGATTTTTCCGGCAACCTCGATTCGTGCATCGGTCTGCGCACTCTCGTCGCGAAAGATCGCAGAGTTCACATTCAGGCCGGCGGCGGCGTGGTTGCCGATTCCGTTCCGGCGAAGGAATATCAGGAGACGCTCAACAAGGCGCGCGCCGTGATGGTCGCCGCCGAAATCGCCCACAGCGGCAAGCAACAGCTGCGATGAAATCCGGCGATCTATCCCGCTCTCGCGTCGCCAGTGCGCCAAGTTCGCGCAAGGAAACTCTCGCCGAGTCGTTGCTCATCATCACGGGCACAATGGGTTCCGGCAAAAGTGCGGTCCTGGCGGAAGCGTCGGACATCCTCGGGCGGCAATGCGTGGTTCATGCTGGAATTGACGTTGACGCCCTGGGCCTCGCGCATCTTCCATCGTCAGCGGCCAGTGACGGCGTGATGTACGAAAATGTTCGCTCCATTTGCAGGAACTATTTCGCGCTTGGCGTGCAGCGGTTCTTGCTGGCGCGCGCAATCGAGGAAGCGGCTCAGTTGGAGTTGTGCCGCGAGATCGTTCCGGCAAAGGACACGCTTGTCTGCCGCCTGACGGCGAGCATCGAGACGATGGAACGGCGCGTTGCGATGCGAGAGCCGGGAATATCGCAGCGCGAGTGCGTTGCGCGCGTGGCGGTTCTGGATGCGATTCTTGACCGTGCGCGCCTGGAAGACTTCATGATCGTCAATGAGAATCGTTCATTGACTGAAGTGGCTCGCGAAATGCTCATCAAGGCTCGGTGGATCGCGAACTGACGCTGCGTGGTATTGCCGTCCGCGCGCGCAATTCACGAAGCTGATAAAATGAAAAACTCACGCACAGACCAATGATTCTGCTGCTCGACAACTACGACTCCTTCACCTACAACCTGGCGCAGTACCTCGGCCAGCTGGGACAAAAGCTCGACGTGCGCCGCAACGACGAAATCACGCTCGACGAAATCGCGCGCATGCGCCCCGAACGCATCATTATTTCTCCCGGCCCCTGCACGCCGCGCGAAGCGGGCCTGAGCGTCCCCATCGTTCAGCGCTTCGCCGGAAAAATCCCCATCCTCGGCGTTTGCCTCGGCCATCAAGCCATCGGCGACGCGTTCGGCGGCAAAATCGTCCGCGCAAAAAAAATCATGCACGGCAAGACCAGCAAAATTCATCACGACGGCAAAACCGTTTTTCGCGATCTCCCGCAAGACTTCGAAGCCACGCGCTACCATTCGCTCATCGTCGAACGCCGCTCGCTCCCGCGCTGCCTCGAAATCTCCGCCGAAACCGACGGCGTCATCATGGGCCTCCGCCATCGCCAGTTCCCCGTCGAAGGTGTTCAGTTCCATCCCGAATCGGTGCTCACGAGCGCGGGCTTCTCCCTCCTCCGCAACTTCCTCTCGCTGTAAGTCCTCTGCGACTATAAATTGCGATACAATCGCGTGCAGTCCGGGAATTCGTCCTGTGCCCTTGGTGAAGCCTATCTTTGGTTCGCGACGCGCCGTCCTTCCGGTTGTTTCTATTTTTATTGCGTTGGCTCCAGCACTGTTGCTCGCCGCCACAACCAAGAATCCACAGCCAATTTGGACTATCGATCTCAGGAAGTACGGTTTTCGTGGGCCTCATCTTGGCTTGGTCAACGATCCGGGATCGACGCCGGACATGGCGTTTTCTGGCGAAACGGTAGCCGTTCTTGTCGATCAGAAGGCGGAAGAGATTCCGCAAAAAGGAACCGACACTAAGACGTGGCTCGGCTGGCGTCTGGTCGGAGTGTTCTTGGATGTGCACACGGGTCAACTACTTGCGACATGCACTTGGGTTGCCTATCTTCCATGGCCAAACACCTTCTTTCGAACAGCGGACGGGAATTTTCTGTTCGTGATGAGAAGATTTCCAAAGCCAGTACACATTCCCACAAGCCCGAGCGAGCTTCAGCTGATAAATGGCCCTCTTCCAACGACGCTTCTCTTGCTTTCACCAACGGGAAAGGAATTGAAAAAGCTCGAATTGCCGATCGATGCCGCCTCGAAAGATGCGCATTGGGAAGGGTACGTCTCGTCAACAGGTAAGTCTTTACTCTTGGACCTCCAGGAGGACAAATCTTGCCAATTTGCTGTCCTTGATGCGGATACCTTGACCAAGCGCCTTTCGTGGACCGACTCCGGGAAGTGCGCTGTGATGGCCATCTCCGACAAACAGATGCTTGTCAATCGATCGGGGCGTCACCTCATTGGGAAATTTGGAGGTCCGTTGGATGCGATTGCCTTACCGTCCTTTAACGCCCAATTTTTGACTGACGATTCTATCGTTACATTCGGTGCTGCGCCTTGGGGTGATGCGTGGATCACTAGTTCGACGGGTCGGCAGATAGAGAGTATTCACTTTGACATTTCAGATCCAGGGCCTCACGGCATAAGACCGGGTGTCACGCCTGCCTTCGTGTCTCCTGACGGGCAAAGATTCGGTACGGTTGCAGATCAAATCGTCGGATCAATTCTTTTCCGAAAAGGAGAGCGGACACTTTACGTTTGGCAAGAACCAGAAAACAAACTGCTCTTCACAGCCCAGCTTAAATATTATTTTGCTCAACGGGCCGAATCTGCGCTTTCTGGCGATGGTTCGCACCTCGCTGTATTAAGTGGAAGGAAAGTTTCAATGTACGAACTGCCCGCGCGCTAGATTTTGCGCCGCTTGTACTCCCTTCCAATCCAGGCCTGCCAAAATCTCACCGTAAATCTCCATGCCTTTCCACAAATTGCCGACGCGCAAATTTTCATTCGGACTGTGCTGATTATCGTCGAAATTCGCAATGGGCACGCCAATCACGGGCAAACCCAAATCCGCGAAGATGTACATCGGCACACTGCCGCCGAGGAGCGGCAACTTCACCGCCGGCTCGCCCGCGCCTTCGTCCACCGCGCGCATGAGCGCCTGCGAAACGGGCAAGTCCATCGCCGTGCGCGTCGACGGATACCCGTGGTCGTGCGTCACTTCCGCGATGCGCCCGTACTTCAGCCGCTCCACTATCGTCGGCTCACGGTCAATCACGTAATATCCCTGCTTGCGAATGTGCGCCACCAGACGGTCGAACTCCTGCTCCGGCCCCGCGTTTTTCACCAGCCGCATGTCCAGTGACGCTGTCGCCTCGTCCGGAATAATTGTTTTACTTTGCGCGCCCGTCCATCCGCTCTCCATGCCGTCAATATTCAGCGAAGGCTCGTTCAGCAGCTCCAGCAAACTTTTTCCGCCGCCATCCGGCGCCGCCAAACCAAATGTCCGCAGCAGCAGCGCATCATTATTCGGAGCTTCGGCAATTGCTTTTCGTTCCGCCGGCCCCAACGGAATCACATCGTCGTAAAATCCGGCGATCGTCACGCGCCCGTCCCCATCCTTCATCGACGCCAGCAGTTGCGCCAGCCGCATCGCCGGATTCGGCGCCCAATTCCCATAATGTCCGCTGTGCAGCGGATGCAGCGGCCCAAACACCGTCAGCCGCACCGAAATCACACCGCGATTGCCGAAGGTAACGAGGGCCCTTCCGCTCTGATCAATCGGCCCGTCGGCGGCAATCAGCAGATCGCCTTTGAAAAGATTTTTGTGCGCGTTAACCGTCGCTTCCAGATGTGGCGAACTGTCCTCCTCCTCACCTTCGAAAATCACCTTCAGATTCACTGCCATCGGGATGTTGTTCGCCTTCAGCGCATCAATCGCCGCAAGAATTCCGATGATGGGGGCCTTGTCGTCTCCGCTCGACCGCGCGTAAATCCGCCAATCATCTTTGAAACGGGCCGGCTGATCCGGGAAGGGAATCAGCTTCCCGCCCGCATCAATCGAATCCGTGCGCAGCGCCGGAACAAACGGCTTTGTGCCAATCCATTTCTCCGCGTCGACCGGCTGGCCGTCGTAGTGCGCGTAAAAAAGAATCGTGTGCTGCGCGCCCGGCGAGTCCAGTTCGCCAAAGACCACCGGCCCGCGCCTTTCGGCCGTCGCCAGCTCCTTCACGTCGAATCCGCGCGACTTCAGCATCTGCTCGATCTGGTCGGCATTTTTCTGAATGTTCGCCGCGTCCGACGCCGTGTTGGGAATCGACAGCAAGTCGACGAATTCGCGCACAATCTGCGCCTCGTGCGCCGTGCGGTACGCCCGCACCGCCGCCACCACATTCTTCGCGCCCGAATTTTCCTGCGCCCGCGCGCTTTTCGCTGTCACCGCAGAAACCAGTCCCGCCACGCACACGAAAGCCGTCGCTGTCCGTTTCATCACCATCACCCCGGCAAGTTAACGAATTTTCCGCAGAGATGTTACTCCGCTTCCTGTCACATCTCCATTTCTGCTAGAATCCGCGCATCCACCGACTTCCCGGAACTTTATGGATGTATTAGCGGTTTTTCTGGCAATCGGCGCTCTCATCGCCGCAGTCATCGCTCGCGAGCGTGCCAAGGATAGCCTGCGAGGATTCAGTTCCCTCGAGAATCAAATTGCCGCTCTCCGAGAAGAACTGCGCCATCTCACCAAGCGAATCTACGATTTGGAGAAGCGCCCGAGCGCCCAGTCGCCAACTCAGGCCGCAAGCGACACCTCTCGCGAGACGCCTCGTCCGCCTGCCGCAGTAGCTGCGGAGAAAATCGCGACTCCCCCTGCCAGCACCTTACCGTCTTTGGACAAGCCGCTTCCTCCCAAGCCTGCGGCTCCTCGAATAGAGCCCGTTGACGCGCCCAAATTACCAGCAGCGCAACCACGGCCAATTCCTGCCGGCGTGTCAGCGGCAACTTCGAAAGCGTCAGAGACGGACCGCCACCGCTTGGCTGATATGGAAGAGCGCCTCGGCGCGAACTGGCTCAACAAGATCGGCACAGCCGCGTTTGTCATTGGAGTTGCGCTGCTACTGAATTACTCAATGCACTATCTCGGGCCGGCCGGAAAGATCGGGTTGGGATATGCGCTCAGCGCGATTCTTATCGCCATCGGAATCCTTGCGGAACGGAAAGAACGCTATCGCATCGCGGGTCGCGCCGTTTTAGGAGGCGGATGGGCCCTTGTCTACTTCACGACCTACGCGATGCACAACATCGCGGCTGTCCGCATCATCGCCAACCCAAGCCTGGGCCTTGCTCTTTTATTCATCGTCGCCGCCGCGATGGTGGTTCATTCCCTGCGGTATCACTCGGAAGTCACCACTGGCTTTGCTTATCTGTTGGCCTTCGTGAGCGTGGGCGTCAGTCACATTCCAATCGGCGCACTCGTCGCGGCTGTTCTCCTCGCAGCGTCCCTCGCTTTCGTTTTGCGCGTGCGCCAATGGTATGCGCTCGAGCCTTTCGCCATTGTCGCCACCTACGTTCTTCACGCGATGTGGCTGAACCAGATTTTTACGGAAATCGGCGGCCACAAACCATTTCCGCAATTCGCACTTAGCGTGGTGCTCCTCACAGCCTATTGGCTCGTCTATCTCGTCTCCTATTTTCTGCGAGACGCGCGCAATCTCGTGGAAACGCAGCTCCTGACCGCGTCATTTCTTCTGAACGCGGCGGGCTACCTCATCGTCCTGCATGAGCAATCGTTCCATCCCGCGTGGCGATTCTGGTTTCTACTCGCCGCCGGCGTCGTGTATCTGTGCATCTCCGCATTTTCAAGAAAAACAGATCGCCGCCTGACGTTCATCCTCGCGAGCACGCTTGGCGTGGCGCTGATGCTCGCAGCGATTCCTTACCGATACTCGGGCGGAAGTCAGGAAATTCTTTGGCTGATCGAGACAGAAGCTTTTCTAATCGCGGGCTGGCGCCTTCGCGATGGTCACTTGCGACGGCTCGCCTGGGCAGGTTCAGGGGTTCTCACGGTCTACGTCTTTGTTCATGACTTGATCCCTCGATTTCTTGCTCCGCAGCCAGTGAGCCCCAAAGTGGCATGGCTATTGGCCGCGCTTGCAGCGGCGTTCTATCTGAATTCGATCCTTCACAGCCACATAGCCGGAGAAGCAACTGAAACAGACGAAATCGCAGGAGCCGTTTCTCCGGCCGTCGCGACGGGCTTCGCTCTCGCCGCTGCATGGATCGGATTTTCGCTCTTTTGGCCCGCGCTGCTCTGGACAATGCTCGCCGTCGCTCTGATCGAAGCCGGAAGATATTTTGGAGATCGTGCTTTGCGGATTTGCGGCCACGCCTCGGCCGTTCTTGCTGTGCTGCGCTTGCTTTCGATCAATCTGTTTAACACGGGCGTCTGGCACAACATCAGCCTGCGTTTATTGACGGTTACGCTCTCGTGCGCCCTGTTCTACATCTCAGCGCTGCGCATGAAGCGTCGTTTTGCGGTCGAAGAACACGCTGCCAAGGACCCGATCGTCAAATGGTGGCTGCGCTTGGGAGGTATTGCGGGCGCTTACACCGCGGTCGCCACTGTTCTCGTGGCCATTCTCCTGTGGGATGAAATCACAAACGCCGCTGTGGCCTTGGCTTGGGGATTATTCGGCTTGTTGCTCTTCGAAGTTGCGCGATTTCTCCGCGATACCTCTTTCCGTGTTCAGGCCTACCTGATCCTGGCGGCCAGTTTTGCGCGCATATTCATCGCAGATTTGAATTCAAGCGCGTACTGGGGACCAATTCCGACGCCGGTGCTGACGGTCGGCGTCCTTGCCGCCATCTACTATTACGTCGCGGTTGCGACCGTGGATTCTCCGCGAATTCGCGCGGCGTTGCTGTGGTTCGGCGCTGTCGCGCTCCTTGCGCTTCTTCGCTTCGAGCTGCTTCCGGAATGGGTCGCGGTCGCCTGGACTGCTCTGGCGGTTGCATTCTATGTCCTTGGACGCTGGCTCAAGTCCGCCACGCTTTCCGATCAGTGCTATGTCATCACGATTCTGGCAGGCGTGCGCTGCGCCTTCGATAATTTCTATCAGACCGGACGCTGGCACTTTACGACGATCCGCATCGCCACCGTAGCGGCATCCGCGGTCTTAATGTACGCTCTGTTCGCGGCGGCGCAGTTCTCGAAAATGCGGAAGAAGGAAAATATTTCGGCGCAGGACCCCCGCGAAACCAGGCGGGGCTGGTTCTCGCTCATCCGGGAAGCGGTCGCAAATTATCCGCAGCGCCTCTTTTTTCTCGTTCCAACAATCTTGCTTACAGTTCTCATCAGCCTCGAAGTGCGCCGGGGTTTTCTCACCGCCGCGTGGGGCTTGGAGGCGCTTCTTATTTTCTTGATCGTCCTGAAGATGGATGAGCGCCTGTACCGCTGGTTCAGTCTGGCGCTGTTCCTTCTGTGCGTCGGCCGCGTTCTGACCGTGGATGTATGGAACTTGGACGCTCTCGGCAGGATCGTTTCATTCCTCGGTCTCGGCGCTGCTCTGCTGGCTGTGAGTTTTCTCTACGCTCGCCATCGCGAAGTTTTGCGTAAAGTACTGTGAAGAGTCGGATCGTCGCAATCGCGCTGTTGATTTCGGGATGCGCCGCCCTATTCATTCTGCAGCGGCAGAAAACCACCGTTCCCATTACGCCTCGCCCGCTGCTTTATTTGATCGCGGATACTGAACAGGAAGCCGAACGCATCCCTCTTGCGCTCACTCGAGTCAGCGACGCCGAGGAAATCGAAGTAGGCGACAAGCTCGCCCAACAGTACGGATTAATGTCGTCGCGACGCACGGACCCAGACGATGCGCGAATATCTGCGTATTTGAACTTCGTCGGTCGGCGCGTTGCGCGCGGAGTCGATCGCCGCCCAATTCCGTATCACTTCTATCTGGGAGATAACCCGTATTTCGTAAATGCATTTGCCTTGCCAGGGGGTCACATCGTCGTTGGGCGCGGCCTGCTCCAAATGCTGGAGACCGAAGACGAACTTGCCGCCGTACTCGGCCACGAAATCGTTCACGTGGATAAGCGCCATTCGATTGGCCACCTCCAGTATCTATTGTTGAACCGCAAACTTGGCTTGGATGATGTCTACCAGTTGGGCGCGCCTGCAGTAGAGATCTTCGAAGCGGGATACACAAAAGAACAAGAACTCGAAGCCGATCGCGTCGGTCTGCAACTCGCTGTCTTGGCGGGTTACTCGCCTTTGGGCGGCGTGAACTTGATGAAGCGCTTCGAAAAAATTGACGCGGAGTATTCTGAGCACGCGAATTCGCCTGTGGACGAAGCCGCAGGCGTGCCTTTCAGCGCGCTCGTTGAGTATTTTCGCTCACATCCGCCCGTCGCCGAGCGCCTCGCACAACTGGAAAGAGAAATCAGACAGAACGGCTGGAATACCGCGCAACCGCTGCGGCCCCTTGCAATTGGTCCGCTTCTGAAAAAAGGCTCTTAGCTGTCCCGCGAGCCCTTCGCCCAACCGGGGATTCTTCACGATCAGTTGTAGCGGTTGTTTTTTGTGTCCGCGTTGGCCTGCCGGGGGGAAGACTCTGCGGCGCGTAAAGCTCCTTGCCCCCCTGCCTCTTTGCTTCCTTGACTCCGCCTTTATCTCTTTCAAAAGGGCCACTTTTGGCCCATATTGAATGTCTATAGGAATGGCCTGGTTCTATAACCTGATTTTAAGGCAAAATTTCAAAATTGGCCGGGTCGCCATCTCCCGCCGCCACACCAGTCCGAGTGCATCCCTGGGACCAAAATCCGCGTTTTCCTGGGGAATTCGCAAATTTCAAAATTCCGCGCCTGCGAAAAACGTCAAAAACGCCATTTTTGAATGTCTCCCAAAAACAGGCCAATTTCGCGGTTTTTGCCTGTGGAAAAAAGACAATTTGTCTCTTTGGCCTGTTCTAGTACTCGCCTCGTCGCACTCGTCCGTGTTCGCCTTTTATTTGCTCGTTGACTTTGCGCATCTTCATCGCTAGATTATTGCAGCACGCAGTATGAAAGGCCGCCGCCCTATGAGAATCATCAAGCCTCTCCTTTAAGTTCCCGGCCGGAAGCACAGTTCGCTTCGCGCGCCGGCGTTCTGCCTGAATTTTTCCGAATCATTTTTCAATTCAATCTTGGCGAATTATTTTTTTGGTTCACTTTTTCCGGCGCGCAAAAAACGCCGCAGTGCAGAAAGGTTTGCAGCGAGCGTGCAGCATCACAAAAGTATTGCGCGAAATCAGGGAGAGATCTCACATGAGCAACTTTGCTCTCGAAGTCGAAAACCTGGCGAAAGTTTACGAGCGTCACGGACAAAAACCGGTGCGCGCGGTGGATGGAATTTCTTTTTCGGTTCCGCGGGGAGAAATTTTTGGATTGCTCGGTCCCAACGGCGCAGGAAAAACCACGTTGCTGAAAGTTCTGACGACTTTACTGCGTCCGACGAGCGGGAGCGCGCGCATCGAGGGATTCGACGTGATTGCGAAGCCGCTCGAAGTGCGCAAGCATATTTCCATGGTGCTGCAGGAGACTGCCGCGGAATTATTCTTGAGCGTGCGTGACAATCTCCTGACGTTTGCGCGGTTCCACGGTTTGGATTCAAAGACGGCGCGCGTTCGCGCAGATTCTGTGATGGACAAATTCCAGATCGCTTCCTGCGCGGACCAAAAAGTGCAGGACCTGAGCGGCGGCTCGCGTCGCCGAGTGCAAGTCGCGAAAATGTTCATGGTCGAAACGCCGGTGATTTTTCTGGACGAATTCTCGACGGGCATGGATCCCATCTTGAAGCGCGCGGTGATGGGATACTTGCGCGAGGAATCGGCGAAGGGCCGCACCATCGTGCTGACAACGCAAATTCTGAGCGAAGCGGAAGAATTGTGCGACGACATTCTGATCATGAATCGCGGCAAGCAAGTCGCGCGCGGCGATTTGAACGCGCTGAAATTGCTTTCCGCTGGCGTCTATGAAATTTCGCTCACGTTCGCGGAATTGCCGGACGCGATGGCGGAAAGCGTGGCGGCGCTGAAGCCGCTGCGTTCGCACATTGACGGAAACACCGTCGAGATTTCTCTGAAGGTTGAAGAAGCAAATGTTCTGGACGTGGTGAGTGAGCTTTCGAAAAAAGGGCGTGCGCTGCGCGTCGAAGTGAGCGGCGCAAGCCTGGAAGACATTTTCGTCGAACTGACGAAGGAAAAGTGAATGCAGGTCCCATGGCGGGCGGGTGAGCAAGATTCCTCGGCGTGCTGACTACCTTGCGCGGATGAAACGCGCAACAGGAAGGAAAGCACAAGAACATTATCTCGTTCATCTTGTAGATGCCGGGTAATCGAGGCAGCGGAGCAAATTAAGAAGAGGAGCCAAACAGCATTTTTATTTAAGCGGAACAATTCAGCGTGATTTGCACGGCGAAAAAACAAGCGAATGAAGCGCAGCAGTGTCGTGGCTGGACACCGACATTCAGGCAGGAGCTGACTGTGAAGAACAGGCCGAAGATGGAGAAGAGTTCCGAGCAAATGAAAGAGTGGGCCGGTTTGCTCGGCGAAGAAATAAGGAGATGGCCGGGCGTGACATCGGGGCATGTTTGGCATGACCGTGTTTTATCGCAAGGGAGTTATTTTCGCCGCGCTGCCAAGAACGCGCTCGTTCGAAACGCCGAATTCAGTCGCGTTCAAGCTGCAGCGCGTGAGCGCAGGAACGATTCGGGCAGATCCATCGATCGGGCTGCACAGTAAAGGTGAACGGGGCTGGATTACTTTTGAGATTCAGGATCCGGTGATCTGGACAAAGCTCTGAAGTGGTTTCTTCGGGCGCACGAATCGTGCCGAGGCGCGTTAAAGCGCAAGTGACGTTCGGTGTCGCGGCGCGCGCTGACTACTTTGCGCCCTTCGTTCCTCAGGGTAAACGGGTGAATCGCGCAAAGGAAGAAAGGCACAACGGCATTTTATCGAAGCGAAATGTGGCGGTGGGTCGGTCACAGATGAGCGCGTTGGTCGAGATGCGAGGAAAAAAGACACGGGAAGGTGTTTTGATTTCCTGAATGGGAGCAGTTGAGGCGGCATGCGCGACACGGTGCAAAACGGTTTGCGCGCAAGGCCGCGCAAATCGGAAGAAAAACACGAAAGCGTTTTTTGGTTGAAGTGAGATGCGTGGGTCTGAGTGACAGAAAAATGATCATGTCGCGCGGGTGAGTCGCGCAACAGGAACAAATGTACAAAAGCATTTTGTTCTAACACGACAGCGAGAGGTTTATTTCGGCTCAGAGTGGGAAGCGAAATACGGGGCGGCTGCAGTTCACGTTGAATAACGGAGGCATGAGATGGGTCCGCTGATGGCGGTGGTTTATCGCGAGAGCAAAATCCGGTCGACGAACGTGACGTTCATGTTCTGGGACGTGTGCTACCCGCTTTTCTATTTGCTGGTGTTTGGCGTAGGCGTGAACGCAGCGCTCGGTTCGCCGCCGCTGGGCGCGGGAGTGAATTACGATTCTTTTTTTCTGGCGGGCGTGCTAGGGATGGCGAGCTTCGGCATCGCGGCAAACAGCTCGTGGTCGTTTTTTCTGGACCGCGACAACGGAATTTTCTACGAGATGCTGACGTATCCGATGCGGCGTTCGGAGTATTTGCTGGGGAAAGTGCTGTTCAACGTGTGCATCGGAATCGTGCAGGCGGCGATTGCGATTGCCATCGGATGCGTGCTGCTGAAAATTCATTTGCAGTGGAGGCTGCTGCCTTTGCTGGCGGTGATCGTGATTGGCGGCACGGCGGGCTGGTTTTTCTTCTATTCGATTTTCGCGCTGAAAATTCGGCGAAACGATTTATTCAACAGCGTGACGTCGGTTTTTTATTTCGTGTTTTTGTTTGCCAGCTCGATGTTTTATCCGCTGGATCCGCTGCCAAAGTGGTTTCGCGTGACGGCGCTGGCGAATCCGATCACGTGGGAAGTGGATCTGTTCCGCTACAGCTCGATCGGACTCGGCGTGCCGAAGCAGCTTGCGTGGGAAGCAATTGGATTTGCGATTTTCGCGCTGGCCAGTTTTGCGTATGCGGTACGCAGCTTGCGGGAGCAGGGGTGAAAATAGCAGTGAGGCGTTGCGGGTGAAGGCTAGGCGGGGATCTGTGGAGGTTCGTGCTTATGGCTCGTCTTAGCCTTGGGTTCTTTCTTGCCTAACGGAAAATCTTCTGCCCAAGCATATAGCTCTCGCCAGTTCCCGATACGGTCATACTTGGGATCGCCTTCCATAGAGTCGTGGTCGAGACCTCGAGTGTGCGCTGCCTCATGAAAGCAGACAATGGCTAGGTCAGTTTTGTCGACAGTTTCTTTAGGTAGTGAAAGCCAGATCAAGCCCATCCCGAGGGCAGTTTGTCCCGCGCAGGACGGGTCATCATCGGCATCGTGGTACTCGATGTTACAAGCCAGGGTCTGATCCGCGTGTCCCCTGGTGAATAAATCAGGCCGTTCGGATCGAAGCGCCCGTATTACAAAGCGCCGAATATCAAGGGTCTTCCAGTGTGTTCGGTTGTTCAGAATGAGTTTCACGCTCCTAATTCACCTAGTCTGGGGTGGTTCCAAAATGCCGCAGCGCCAGCTGGTTGAACTCATCAAGGGATCCGCATTTAGCCTCAGGCTGGCCACGCGGTTTCACGCTGCACTCGTCTAACTTTGGGTCCGCGGGGCGATTGTCCAAGGTGAGATGGTCACCGTACTCGCCGTATATTCGCCCTTCGAAAGCGTCCAAGACCATAAGATGGAAGCTAAATACCTGTCCCAGACGCTGTCTCGTCGTAAGCTCGATGTAGCATACGCCGTCGGTTGGGTCATAGTGGTTCGTGTAGGTGCTGTCAGAGACCTCCGAGGACTCTCGATACATTTTTTCGGCCTGATCGGCGCACATTTTTTGCTCGGACAACGTTGCGACCTTCGCGGTGGGCGACGCAGTTTCGCGGAGCGAAGCTGAACGGCCCCTGCAGCCGTCCGCCATGATTGCGACCAAACCGAAAAAAGTTAGAATCAAGATACGTCGCTGCTTCATATAATTCATGGACTGCCGCTCGGCAGCGGGACTATAGCACAGTAAGTTTTCAGTCGGGAGTGGAGGAGCGGAAAGGAGGCGTCGAGCCGCCGCACTCCATACAAGCCAAATCGTTAAGACGAGGTCGCACGCTGATGACCTTGCGCGAATGAAGCGCGCAATAGGAAGGCATCTTCAAAATGCTTTTTCGGCACGGCTGAAGCCGTGCCCTTACAAGACAGGACGACGTAGCGAAGTTCGCGTTCAGTCACGTGGAGGTGCGACGTTCGTCGATTGCGTGAAGCGGACGAGGGAACCGAGTTTTTCGCGCGCGGCGTTATGTAGAGCCGCGGGCATCCGCTTGTTGCGTAAAACGAACCAGAGCATCCAATTTTTCGCGGGCGGCGCCGGAGTCGATGGAATCGGTGGCGATGCGGACGCCGTCTTTGAAGCTGCCGGCGCGGCCCGCGGCGACGAGCGCGGCGGAGGCGTTGGCGAGAACGATGTCGCGATGCGGCGTGTGTTCGCGGTAGAGAAGCGAGCGGCCGAAAATTTTATGAATTATTTCGGCGTTGTGCTTGGCATCGCCGCCAGCGTAGGCGTTCGCGGGCGCGCGGCGGAGGCCGAAATCTTCGGGAGAAACTTTGTACGCGCGAATCGCGCCGGCGTTGAGTTCGGCAATGTGCGTTTCGACGGCAAGAGAAATTTCGTCGAGGCCGTCGGCGCCGTGAACGACGAAGGCGCGTCTGACTCCGAGTTGCGCGAGAGCGTGGGCAAGAAGTTCGGTGTGATGCGGCGCGGAAACGCCGACGACCTGCGCGGTGGCTCCCGCGGGATTGGTGAGCGGGCCGAGAAGATTGAAAACGGTGCGAACGCCGAGGGCGCGGCGCACGGGCATGGCGTGTTTCATCGCGGTATGAACAGCGGGCGCGAAAAGAAAGCCGATGCCGATCTGTTCGATGGCCGCGCGGACGCGTTCGGGCGGCTGGTCGATGACGACGCCGAGCTGTTCGAGCACGTCGGCGGCTCCGGTGCGCGAGCTTGCGGCGCGATTGCCGTGTTTGGCGACGCGCACGCCCGCGCCTGCGACGACGAAGGCCGTGGCGGTGGAAATGTTGAAGGTGTCGCAGCCGTCTCCGCCGGTGCCGCAGGTGTCGACGAGCATTTCGTCGGCGTGCGAGTGGCCGTCAGGGAAAATTTTTACGGCGTGGCGGCGCATGGCCGTGGCGAAGCCGACAAGCTCGTCGACGGTTTCGCCTTTCATTCGCAGCGCGATGAGCAGGGCGGCGATGAGCACGTCATTAGCGTTGCCGGAGAGGATTTGCTCCATGCAGGCTTCGGCTTCGGAGCGGGAGAGATTCTCTTTGGAGAGAAGTTTTTTAAGAGCGGCGGGGATCATGAAGTTATCACTAATGTAGGTACTCACTCGCAGAGGGCGTGTCTTCTATTGGGTCGGAATAGATTACTATGCCGCCTCCCTTGTTGACCGCATCTTGGAAGCAAGTGCGCATAAACGAGTCGTCGCTATGAAAAGGTTCGGCGAGCAATTTTAAGTTTTGAATGGAAGTTTGATCCCACCTTTGGACCTCAGAAGAATCTCGATGGCATTCTCGACCTTTGACCGAGGCGCTCTTATCATAGCCAAGATTGCATGTTTCTCTTGGGCTGGATGCGGCGGCTGCGAGCCGTCCGCGCGTGCAATGCACAGCGCGGCCCACACTCCAACCGTTTCGCGGTGCACTCCAAAGATTTCTTTCCATTTCATGGTTGTCAAGTAATCGAATCGGGAAGCGAAACTCCCTCGCCCGTCACGCTTCCTTGATACGTTCAGCGAATCCGAAGTAAACTGACTAGCTTTTGGCGCGACTAAAATTGCGCTTGTGAACGAATGATTCTAGCACCGGTGTTCGGCTATTCATAAACGAGACGCTAACAACTGGCGCTTCAGGGGTTAAAACCCCTAATGGTGCTGCGACTACGCCGGAGCTTTAGCTCCGGCCTCCTAAAGAGTGATCGGAAGGAATAATAATGAAGATACACGAGTATCAGGCGAAGGGGATTCTGGCGAAGTTTGGCGTGCCGATTCCGCGGGGTGAAGTGATTTTCAGGAAAGAAGACGCGAAGGCCGCGGCGGAGAAAATCGGGACGCCGGTGGTGGTGGTGAAGGCGCAGATTCACGCGGGCGGGCGCGGAAAAGGCGGAGGCGTGAAGCTGGCTCGTTCGCCGGAGCAGGCGACCGAACTGGCGGGACAGATTCTGGGAATGAAATTGGTGACGCCGCAGACGGGCGCGGAAGGAAGAATTGTGCGGCGGCTGCTGATCGAGCAAGGGCTCGACATCAAGCGCGAATTGTATTTGAGCATTCTGGTGGACCGCGCGGCGGAAACGCCGGTGATTTTGGCGAGCGCGTCGGGCGGAATGGAAATCGAAGAGGTGGCGAAAGAGCATCCGGAGGCGATTTTGCGGGAAGTGATTTCGCCGGCGGCGGGACTGCAGAGTTATCAGGTGCGAAAAATTGTTTTTGGATTGGGATTGCCGGCGGAAATGGCGAAAGTTGCGGAGCCGTTTTTGCAGGCGCTGTATCGCGCGTTTTTGGCGACGGACGCGTCGTTGCTGGAGATCAATCCGCTGGTGCTGACGGGAGACGGGAAGCTGATCGCGCTCGACGCGAAGATGAATTTCGACGACAACGCGCTGGGGCGGCATCCAGAAATCGCGGAGATGCGCGACTTGGACGAAGAGACGCCGCTCGAAGTGGAAGCGTCGAAGTACAAACTGAATTACATCAAGCTCGACGGCAACGTGGCGTGCATGGTGAACGGCGCGGGGCTGGCGATGGCCACGATGGACATTATTAAACTGGCAGGCGGGAATCCGGCGAATTTTTTGGATGTGGGCGGAGGCGCGTCGGCGGAGCAGGTGAAGAATGCGTTCAAGATTTTGCTGGGCGATCCGAACGTGCAGGCGGTGTTCATCAATATTTTCGGCGGGATTTTGCGTTGCGACGTGCTGGCGACGGGAGTGGTGAACGCGGCGCACGAGTTGAAGATCAAAGTGCCGGTGGTGGTGAGGATGGAAGGGACGAACGTCGATAAAGGAAAAGAAATTTTGCAGAATTCGGGGCTGAATTTCACGGTGGCGGCGGGAATGAAAGACGGCGCGGAAAAAGTGGTGGCCGCAGCGGGAGGCGCGCGATGAGCGTTCTGGTGAATGAGCAGACGCGCGTTGTGGTGCAAGGGCTGACGGGACGCGAAGGCGGGTTCCACGCGGAGCAGATGATTGCGTACGGGACGAAAGTAGTGGCGGGCGTGACACCGGGAAAAGGCGGGACGAAGCATCTGAACGTGCCGGTGTTCAACACGGTGGCGGAAGCGGTGCGCGAGACAGGCGCGAATGCGTCGGCGATTTTTGTGCCGCCGCCGTTTGCCGCGGACGCGGTGCTCGAAGCGATTGATGCGAAGCTGCCGCTGGTGGTGTGCATCACGGAGGGAATTCCGACGCTCGATATGGTGCGCGTGGCGGCGGTGTTGCGCGCGTCGAAAACGCGGCTGATTGGGCCGAATTGTCCGGGGCTGATTTCGCCGGGGAAATGCAAAATCGGAATTATGCCGGGGCATATTCACAGGCAGGGGAATGTAGGATTGGTGAGCCGGAGCGGGACGCTGACGTACGAGGCGGTGGACCAGTTAACGAAGCTGGGAATCGGGCAATCGACGTGCATTGGAATTGGCGGCGATCCGATTATCGGGACGAGCTTTTTGGATGCGATCAAGATGTTCAATGAAGACGCGGAGACGAATGCCATTGTGATGATTGGCGAAATTGGTGGAAACGCTGAGGAAGTCGCGGCAGAGTACATCAAGACGCACGTGAAAAAGCCGGTGGTGGGATTCATCGCGGGGCAGACGGCGCCTCCCGGGCGTCGCATGGGACACGCGGGAGCGATCATCAGCGGCGGGCAGGGAACGGCGCAGACGAAATACGCGGCGATGCAGGGCGCGGGGATTCATACGGTGCAGAGTCCCGCGGAGATTGGAAGCACAATGGCCGGGGTGCTGGGTAAAGCGGCAGCGAAGTAATAGGACGGGCTGGTGCTTAGTGGCCGAGTGGCTAGAAAGACTGCAAAGCAACTGCAGATTCCTCGTCGGATGCTCGTCGCATCCTCGCTCGGAATGACAATGTAGAGTGATGTCTGGCAGGCAGGGCCAAGCACGAAGATTACGAACTAAAGGAGAGAGAATCTTGGCGATCGAGAGAACGTTGGCGATTATCAAGCCGGACGCAGTGGGACGCGGTTTGACGGGAGACATTCTGAAGCACATTCATGAGGCGCAGTTCAAGATTGCGGCGATCAAGTCGCTGCGTCTGACGAAGAGCGAAGCAGAAGGATTTTATGCCGTGCATCGCGAGCGACCATTCTTCAAGGATCTGACGGAGTTTATGAGTTCGGGAAAAGTGGTGGTGATAGCGCTCGAAGCGGAAGGCGCCATTGCGCGATGGCGGGAGACGATGGGCGCGACGGATCCGGCGAAGGCAGCGGCGGGAACGATTCGGAAGACGTTTGGGACGAGCATCCAGAATAATTGCACGCATGGCTCGGACGCGCCGGAGACGGCGAAGTTCGAGCTGGGATATTTTTTCTCGGGGATGGAGTTGATTTGAAGGCAGTGGTCAGTGATGAGTGAACAGTGGGTCAGTGAAAGGCAAGAGCGGTTTGCTCACAAGACAGCAAAAGCGGAAGGCCCTGAAACGATTTCTTTTTGCCAGGTGAGCAGCTAGGATTGATGCAGCAAACGAGCGGCGAAATGAGCGGCGGCTTCCGCGATGCGTGGAGATTTTTGGCGCAGAGGAAGTTGTGCAGCGCGTGCGGCAAACGCAGGAGTCTATGATTCAGTCGGTCCGAGACTGCTTTTCAGAGTCGGAAATAGATCATTTGCGGTGTGTGGTCAGGCTTGCGATCGAATTCCACTATTACTTGCAGGTGGCATGTGGCCACTCCTTCTGCACGGAGTATGTCAGCGAGTCAATATTTTCCGGAATCGACTCGTTCAGCGTTTTGGTACGGGCTTATGGCGTGCTCGTTGGTGCGATGGCGAGTCAGCTCGAATGGCAGACTCTATCCTTGGCGCTTTTGAAAGAGAAATTCGCAGCGCTCTTTGAGAAGTTCGACAAGGAAGAAGTATTTGAGAGAAAATGCCGGTACCTATTGGACTTGTTCAAGCTTCAGATTGTGTTCGCCGGTATCACGTACGATTTTGACGAAGTTTTCGAGGCAAAGCATGAGTAACGTGTGGCGGAAATTTTATTTTGTTGGCGCGGCGCTGATCTGTATTGCCATGTTCGGGGTTGCCGCATGGGGCCAGGGAACCGGGCAGACGGTGGATGGGCGCATTGAGGCACTGAATCAGAAGTCGCCGGATTTTCCGCCGCCGGGGTTTAAAGCTACGGGAATCACGTGGATCAATTCGCAGCCGCTGACGATGAAGGATTTGCACGGGAAAGTGGTAATGATCGATTTTTGGGAGTACACGTGCATCAATTGCATCCGCACGTTTCCGCAGAACAAAGAGTGGTATACGCGGTATCACAAATACGGATTCGAGATTATTGGCGTGCACGACCCGGAGTTTCAGATCGCGTACGACGTAGCGAATGTGCAGGCGGCAGTGAAGCGTTACGCGCTGCCGTATCCGATTGTGGTGGATGATTATTTCAAGATTTGGGGCGCGTACAAAAACAACGTGTGGCCGAACCGCTTTTTGATCGATGGGAACGGGAACGTTAGGTACGAGCTGGAAGGCGAAGGGGACGATCACAATTTTGAGGTGTTGATACGGCAACTGCTGGACGAAGCGCATCCGGGGCTGGCTTTTCCAGCGGACTACACGTTGCCGACTGCAGAGAACGTGGGTGCGCCGAGGTGCGGCGGCGCGCCGACGGATGAAATGTACGTTGGTCCGTGGCAGGGGCGTGGAATTCTGGAGAATCCCGACCCGTATCATCCCGGTGTGACGGTGAATTACAAACTTCCAGACAAAGTGGATGACGGACACGCGGTGATTTCAGGAAAATGGGAAACGGATCCGAATGGAATGATCTTTGAAGGAAAGGCGCAGCAGCCGGAGCGAAGCGCGTCGCGGATGGAAATGAAATATCATGCGACGCAGGTTTATGCGGTGATGAACGTGGCGCAGGGGAAGCCGGAGCGACTGTACATTTTGCAAGACGGCAAGGATCTGACGAACGACGATAAAGGCGCGGACGTGAAGATCGATGCGAATGGGCATTCGTACATTGATGTGGACAGTTCGCGGATGTATTACCTCACGGCGAACAAGCAATTTGGAAGCCACACGCTGGAGTTGATTCCTACGGCGCCGGGAATCGAAGTGGATTCGTTTACGTTCGGCAATAGTTGCGAGACGAATTTCCCTCACGTGTAAAAGCAACACCAAAAGCAGAAGCAGATTCCTCGTCGTCCCTCGCTGGAAGGCGCTCAGGACTCGCTCGGAATGACAGCAAAAGGGAGTAGAATCAGCGCGAGAATAATGGATGGAACCGGCGCGCGAACTCGGCAAGAGTCTGCTGATTCTGGGGCTCGTGATTGCAGCGGTGGGAATTTTTCTGCTGGCCGGGCCGAAGCTGCCGTTTCGTTTAGGACGATTGCCGGGAGACATTTCGTATCACGGACGGCACACGACGTTTTATTTTCCGATTGTGACGTGCGTCGTGCTGAGTGTTGTGTTGACGGTGATCCTGTGGATTGTGGGAGCTATGCGACGGTGAAGAGCGGAGCGAAATTCTCTTTGGGTGAGGCATGACGCAATTTTCGCTGAATCTGATGCCTGAAAAGCACGTCTGGCGCGTGAGCGAACTGACGCTGCGTCTGTGCGATCTGCTGGAAGCAGAGTTTCCGGACGTCTGGGTAGAAGGAGAAATTTCAAATTTTCGCGCGGCGCAAAGCGGGCATTTGTATTTCACGCTGAAGGACGAGAAGTCGCAGATCCGGTGCGTGTGTTTTCGCGATCAGGTGCGCGGGCTCAGATTTCAGCCGGAAGATGGTTTGAAGGTTACGGTGCGCGGCGGCGTTAGCGTGTATGAATCGCGCGGTGAGTATCAGATTTACGTCTCGCATATCGAGCCGGTGGGATTGGGCGCGCTGCAGCTTGCGTTTGAACAGTTGAAAAAGAAGCTCGAAGAAGAAGGACTGTTCGACGCGGAACGAAAAAAGCCGCTGCCGGCGCTGCCGCGAAGGATCGGGATTGTTTCTTCACCGCAGGGTGCGGCGATTCGCGACATTGTGCGCGTGCTGCGGCGGCGGTTTCCGAATCTGCACGTGACGCTCTTTCCGGTGAAAGTGCAGGGCGAAGGCGCGGCGGAAGAAATTGTGCGGGCGATCCGGCATTTCAATCGCGCGGAGATGGTGGACGTGATGATTGTGGCGCGCGGCGGTGGGTCGCTCGAAGATTTGTGGGCGTTCAATGAGGAGATTGTGGCGCGGGCGATTGCGGCGTCGGAGATTCCGATTATCACGGGCATTGGACACGAGACGGATACGACGATTGCGGACTTTGCGGCGGACTTGCGCGCGCCGACGCCGTCGGCGGCTGCGGAAATTGTGGTGCGGACGCGCGCAGAGTTCGAAAAGCATATTGCCGATTGCACGCGCGAGTTGGTGCAGCACATGCGGTACTTCTTTTCGGAGCGGCGGCATGCGGTGCGGGATTTGACGACGCATCGCGCATTCCGGCGGCCGGGGGAAATTGTGCGGCGGCGAAGGCAGCGCGTGGACGAGCTGAGCGCGTCCCTGGCGAAGGACCTGAACCGGCGGATCGAAGTTGTGCGGCGGCGGGTGAATATTTCGAGCACGCGGATGGCGTCATTTGATCTGGGCGGGCGCGTGAGGATGCTGCGGCTGCGCGTTGAGCGGCGAAATGGGGAATTGGGTGCGGCGCTGGAGCGCGCGGTGGTGCGGCAGCGGCGAAGATATGCGTTGATGCAGGTCAAGCTGGCGTCGCTGGATTTGCGCGCGCGCGTGAGCGTCCTGCGGCGCAGGCTGGAGAGGCGCACGAGCGAGTTTGCGGCGCATGCGCGGCGGTATTTGGGCGCGACACGGCGGCGAATGGAAGCGGCGGCGGTGCGGCTCGAAGAGCGCAGCCCGTTTCAGTTGCTGGAGCGCGGGTACGCGATTGCGTACGACGCAAGCGGGAAAGTGCTGCGTTCGGCGGAGCAGGTTGCAGAGGGCGATGCGATTCGTGTGCGGCTGGCGCGAGGAAAAGTTGACGCGACCGTGCGTGGAAAGCGCGATTCTTGACCCACGAAGTTTTACTCAACCTTTTTAAAAGCGTCTTTGATAATTCATTTCCCTCTTAAAGCCCTGACCTAACAGGGCTCCCGCTACGTCATCTAGGATCGAAGGCGAATGAGCATAGAAAGTAGTGAACTCATCGTGATCTGCATATATTGCGAAGAGCGCAGGCTCGGGTACGAATAGGAAATCTATCCATTCGCTCAACATGACTCGAAGTAGTTCTTCAGATTCCGACCGGTTAGTTGTGGTAAGGCACAGACCACGCTCATATCTCGGAGCAATCGAATGGTTCGTGAGCAGTTCAATCAGATGCCGTGGTTCGAACACAACCAGATCGATTGTGACAGATACTTTTTTCGAGGCGCTAAGTTCAGAGAAAATCGCCTTAACGAAGGGTTCCAATTTAGCGAGCGGAGTTTCGAAAGTAAGTTGAAATTCCCACGGATTCGCGCGGAATTCTTCTAGGGCATCGATGGCTTCGCACTTTATCACGATGACCTCCTGGAGTACGCTACTCTTCGTCGGCGGAGCCGCCGGCGACTTTCAATACGGCGAGGAAAGCTTCTTGCGGGATATCCACGCGGCCGACGCGCTTCATGCGCTTTTTGCCTTCTTTTTGGCGTTCGAGGAGCTTGCGTTTGCGCGTGATGTCGCCGCCGTAGCATTTGGCGAGAACATTTTTGCGCAGAGCGCTGATGGTTTCGCGTGCGATGATGCGGCTGCCGATGGCGGCTTGAATAGGGACTTCGAACTGTTGGCGCGGAATCAGTTTGCGAAGACGCGCGGCGAGTTCGCGGCCGCGTTCGTAGGACTGGTCGCGGTGGCAAATGAGCGTGAGTGCGTCGACGGGCTCGCCGCCAACGAGAACGTCGAGCTTGACCAGATCGGATTCGCGATAACCAGCGAGATGATAGTCGAGCGAAGCGTAGCCGCGCGAAACGCTTTTCAGCCGGTCGTAAAAATCGAGAACGATTTCGTTGAGCGGCAATTCGTAGGTGAGCATGACGCGCGTGGGCGAGAGATATTCGAAATTCTTCTGCACGCCACGCTTTTCGGTGCAGAGCTGGAGGATCGCCCCGACGGAATCGTCGGAAGTGATAATCATGGCGGTGAGAATCGGCTCCTCAATGCTGGCGATTTGCGCGGGTGGCGGAAATTTTGTGGGACTGTCGACTTCGATGACTTCTTTCGCGGTGGTGGTGATGCGGTAGCGAACGCTGGGCGCAGTAGTAATGAGATCGATGCCGAATTCGCGTTCGAGTCGCTCCTGAGCGATTTCCATGTGCAGAAGGCCCAGAAATCCGCAGCGAAAGCCAAAGCCGAGGGCGACGGAATTTTCCGGTTCGTAGAAGAACGCGGCGTCGTTGAGCTGGAGTTTGCCGAGCGCGTCACGGAGAACTTCGTAATCGGTGGCGTTCACGGGATAAAGGCCGGCGAAGACCATGGGCTTGATGGCTTCGAAGCCGGGGAGAGGCGCAGCGGGACGGTCGGCTTCGACTATCGTGTCCCCGACGCGCGCATCGGCGACGCGTTTGATATTGGCGATGACGAAGCCGACGTCGCCGGCGGCGAGTTCTTCGAGGGGCACAGGCTTGGGAGTCAGGACGCCAAGGTCTTCGACCTCGTAGATTTGATCCATCGCGCAGAGCCGGATTTTCATGCGTGGAGTGATGCGGCCTTCCATGACACGGACCAGAATCACAGCGCCGCGGTAGGAATCAAACCACGAATCGAAAATCAGCGCGCGAAGCGGAGCGTCGGCAGAGCCCTTGGGCGCCGGAATGCGCGTGACAACGGCTTCGAGAACGTCCGCAACGCCGATGCCGCTTTTCGCACTGATCAGCAGCGCATCGGAGGCGGGAATCGCGAGCACGTTTTCGATTTGTTCCTTGACGCGGTCGGGTTCGGCGGCGGGAAGATCAATTTTATTGACGACGGGAATGATGGCGAGATTGTGGCGCGAGGCGAGGAAGGCGTTGGCAACCGTTTGCGCTTCGACGCCCTGGCTGGCGTCGACGACGAGAAGAGCGCCTTCGCAGGCAGAGAGCGCTCGCGAAACTTCGTAGGAAAAATCGACGTGGCCGGGAGTGTCGATGAGGTTGAGGCGGTATTCTTTTCCGTCGCGGGCTGCGTAATGAAGGCGAATGCTCTTGGCTTTGATGGTGATGCCACGCTCGCGTTCGAGGTCCATCGAGTCGAGGACCTGCGCGGTCATTTCGCGCTCGCTGAGCGCGCCGGTGAGTTCGAGGAGGCGGTCGGCAAGCGTCGATTTGCCGTGGTCGATGTGGGCGATGATACAAAAATTCCGGATGAGTAACGGGTCCATTTAACTCCAAGAGAGCGGCCGATGAGTAATCGTTGAGGCAAGTGCTCTCCCGACTCTCACGCTGCGACCTGAAACATTCGAGTGTGCCATAGATTGCATCGGGCGGAAAGCAGAGTCAAACGAGCCAGAAAAACGAAGTCGGCACGCTCGGGTTGCAAAACGGTTGCCCGGCGCAGACAATGAAAGCATGTTCAAGGAAGGGCAACTCGTGCGCGTGAATCTGGCCGGAATGGAGGCCGGAGGCGTGCTATTTCACGCAGCCGTGACCGACGCGATTGGTAACATCGTGCGGCAGACATCCACGGAGCCGTCGAAATACCTGGTGCGTCTCAAGTTTTCTTTCAAGGGCGTGAACGAAGTAGAAGTGCCAGAAGACCGCGTGCGAGCCGCCTAGCGTAACGGAACTCCCTGTTTTCAGCATTTCATAAAACTTCCGTGCGAAAAGTAGAACGAGAGATTTGAGCGATTTAATCGCCTGCAGCGCGGATTGCGCTACAATGGCGCCGAAATCTGGAGGCGCCATGCTCCACCGATTTGTTTTCCATAACAACAAATTGATGCCCATCGAGGAAATGCGATTGTCGCCGGGGCAGGCAGGCCTGCTGAGCGGATGGGGGCTATTCACGACGCTGCATATCTTCGATGGAACGCCGTTCGCGTTTGAAAAGCACTGGCGGCGGCTCGAGAAAGACTCAGCGCGGACGCATTGCCCTTTTCCTTTCGATGCAGAGAAGGTGCGTGGCTATTTGGGCGAGGTGCTGCGCGCGAATCAGGTGGTGGAAGGCTGCGCGCGAATCTACGCGATTTACAACCAGGTGGGACACTGGCGCAGCGACGAAAGTTTTCCGATGGTCGATTTGTTTTTGTGCAGCACGGATTTGCCGAAATTTCGGCAGCCAGCGCGCTTGAATTTGCGCGAGCATGGCCGGCACGCGGCGTCGCCGCTGGCCGGTGTGAAAGTGACATCGTGGCTCAACAACGTATGGAATTTCCAAGAAGCGCAACAGGGTGGATTCGATGAAGTTGTGCTGCTCAACGAGCGAGGCGAGGTTTCCGAATGCACGGCTGCTAATGTTTTTTGCGTGCGCGGCGGGCGCGTACTGACTCCGCCGCTGAATTCCGGATGCCTGGAAGGAATTACGCGAAGCATTTTGTTGGAGATTGGGCCGCGCGCGGGGGTGCCGTGCAAAGAGGCGGTTTTGCGGCCAGCGGATTTGTTCTCCGCGGATGAGGTTTTCATTTCGTCTTCGAACCGCAACCTGCTTGGCGTGGGAGAAATTGCAGGCTATCGTTACATGAATGCGCCGGGGGCGATCACGCGGCGGCTGGACGAGGCGTTCGCGAATTACATCAGGGAGTATCTCGCCAAGCAGTCCTCGCACGCAACTGCGCGCTGAGCCAGCAGGATTTCTGATTCGCGCGGCGCCTTAAATTGCGACGAGCGTAGTGCCACGAAGCGCCAAGGCCGCTGAAAATTGAATCCGTTGCAATTTCTGGTGAATCAAAGGAAAGGAGATTTTGATGAGTGACCTAGCGAGTAAAACGTGCGTTCCGTGCAAGGGCGGCGTACCACCGATGAAAGGGAACGATCTCAACGGATACCTGAAACAAGTCTCGGGATGGAAGGCCGTAAACGAGCATCATCTGACGAAGGCGTTCACGTTCCCGGACTTCAAGCAAGCGCTCGCGTTTGTGAATAAAGTGGGAGCGATCGCGGAAGAACAGGGGCACCATCCGGACATTCTGCTGACGTGGGGTAAAGCCGAAGTGACCACATGGACGCACAAAATCGACGGCCTGACGGAAAGTGATTTCATCCTGGCCGCGAAAATCGACCAAGTCTAGCAAGCGGTTTGGAATCGCCGCTGGCTGAGACGAGCGGGCATCCAAGGGTCGAAATTGGTGTGGTGTGCCGGCCAGCAGCCAGGAAGGGTTGGCGAGCCGAACTTTTTGGGCAAGCGCGGCCTTGACATAGGTGCGACATCGATTAAACTAACCGGTTAGTTAAATAATTCAATGAGATCAGAGATAATGAAGCGCGAAACGAACAGGGTGACATTTTCCAAAGCCGAGAGCGGTGCGGAGCGGGTGGCGCGGCGCTGCCGGTGCGGCGTGATGTTTCTGCTTGCTGTTGCCGTGTCGATTCTCGCGTTCCAGGCGTATGGCCAACAGCCGCCGGCCCCGACCGCTCCCTTGAATCTGAACTTGCAGCAAGCAGTGCAGATGGCACTGAAACAGAATCCCAGTGTGCAAATCGCGGTTTTGAACTTGGCGGAGAGCCACAAGGACAGCGACATCGCACTGTCGCAATTGTTGCCGCAGGCGGACTTCAACATATCGGACCGCGCCCTTCGAGAAAACGTCCAGGCGAACATAGGGATTGCGATTCCGGGCGTGCCCAAAGCGGTGGGGCCGTTTCAAGTATTTCAGGTGGGAGCGAACTTTTCGGCGCCGGTCTTCGATTTGTCGCTGTGGCGGAAGTGGCAAGCTTCGAGAAAAAGCATCAACGGCGCGGATGCGCAGACGCTCTCGGTGCGGGAGCAGATCGTGCTGCTGGTGGTGTCGCAGTACTTGAGCGTCTTGAGGTCGAGCGCGGAAATCAGCGCAGCGCAGGCGGAAGTGGACCTGGCGCAGGCGCTTTACGATCAGGCGTCGGACCAGGAAAAGCACGGCACGGCGACGAGCGTGGACGAGCTGCGCGCCAATGTGGAGCTGCAGAATGAAAAACAGCAACTGATCATCGCGCAGACGAATGAGAAGATTGCACTGTACGGGCTAGCGAAGCTGCTGAACGTAAGTCCGTCGCAGCAAATCACCCTTTCCGACCAACTGACGTTTTTCGAGACGCCGAATATGAACGTGGATGAAAGCTTGGAAGATGCATACAAATCACGGCCGGAAATGAAGCAGCTGCTTGCGGAACAACAGGCGCTCAAATACGAGAAATCTTCGGACAGAGATTCAAGACTACCGGCGCTGACGTTTCAGGGCGACTATGAACAGCAAGGTATTTCGTCGAGCACGATTATTCCGACATACGCTTACATCGCCGGAATCTCATTTCCGATTTTCACGGGCGGACGAATTCGCGCGCAAGTCGTGCGCGACGAGTTAGAACGGAAAAAGGTCGACCAAAACTTGCAGGATGAAAAAAATCAGATCGCGCTGGAAGTGCAGACGGCGTCGGTGCAGCTGGAGTCGGCGCGAAATCAAGTGCAGGTGGCGAATCTCGGCGACGAACTTGCGAAGGAAGAAGTGCAGCAATCGCGGGACCGGTTTCAGGCGGGAGTCGCGGACAATATCGAAGTCGTGACGGCGCAGAATTCGCTAGCGCGAGCCGACGAAAACCGCATCGCCGCGCTCTATCAATACAATCAATCGCGAGCCGATCTGGCGCGTGCGATTGGAAGAATCGAATTGCTTTACACCAAATGAAAAACGAGGTTGCTTCGATGGACGGACGGACGACAGAAGCTGAGCCCGAAACACAAACGGGAGAACCGCAGAAGCAGGAACGGAGCCAGACTCAATCGCAGCCGCAAGGCCAGGCGCAGGATCCGGGGCCGAGGAAGCCGTCGGCGCTAAAGAATCCGCGAGTGCGACGCGGCTTGCTGATTTCGGCGATCGTTATCGTGGTGGGCGGATTTCTCTTCTGGTTGCATTACCGCAACCGCCAGTCGACGGATGACGCCGAGGTTGACGGGCACATCATTCCGATTTCTTCGCAAGTGTCCGGACGTGTGCTGAAGATTCTGGTAAATGACAACGAGACGGTGAAGCAAGGACAGTTGTTGGTCCAGTTAGACCCGCGGGATTATCAGGCCAAGTTGGACGATGCAAAAGCAAAACTGGCAGTGGCAGAGAGCCGCGTGCAATCGGCGACCGTGAACGTGCCGCTGACGTCAGCGACGACGCAGAGTGATACGACGGGCGCAGAAGCGGGCGTCGCGGCGGCGCAGTCTGCATACGAGCAGGCGCAACTTGGGCTGCAGCAGGCGTCTTCGTCTCAATTAGCGTACGCGCAGGCGAACGTGCAGAAGCAGGAGGCAGCAAGTCAAAAAGCGCAGTCGGATCTGGAGCGCGTGAAGCCGCTCGCCGCGAAAGACGAAATTTCGCAGCAGCAATATGACGCGTACGTTGCGGCCGCTATAGAAGCGAAGGGCGAGCTAGACGCGGCGAACCAAGCCCTGGCGCTGGCAAAGCAGACGATTCCCGTGAGGCAGGCGCAGGTGGCTTCAGCGAAGGCAGATATGGAAAAGGCGCAGGCCAATTTGCAAGCGGCGCAGGCCAACCGGCGCCAAGTGCGCATCAGCGCAGCGAGCGCGGCATCAGCGCGCGCAGCCGTAGGCGAGGCGCAGGCCGAAGTGGAAACGGCGCAGTTGAATCTCGAGTACACTCAGATCGTTGCTTCGGAAGACGGGGTCGTGACCAACAAAACCGTTCAGATTGGGCAGATTGTTTCGCCGGGGCAGGGTTTAATGGTCGTTGTTCCGCTGAAGAATATTTGGGTGACGGCGAATTACAAAGAGACGCAACTGGCGCACGTGCGGCCGGGCGATCGCGCCGAAGTGGACGTCGATATGTATGGAAAAACATTTAGCGGCCATGTGGACTCCATTGCGGGGGCGACGGGTTCGCGGCTGAGTCTGCTGCCGCCGGAAAACGCCACGGGAAACTATGTGAAAGTTGTGGAGCGAATTCCTGTCAAGATCGATCTCGATCCAATTCCCGCTAACGAGGCCATCCTGCGGCCGGGTATGAACGTGGAAGTGACGATCATCACTCAGTAGGTTGCGGACCACCGATGGCTACCTTCTCGCTTACACAAGATCGCGCACGCGATGACGTCAACCCGTGGCTGATTGCCGCGACGGTGATGCTCGCGACGTTTATGGAAGTGCTGGATACGAGCGTTGCGAACGTATCGCTGCCGCACATCGCAGGGAGTTTGAGCGCGGGTGTGGACGAAAGCACATGGGTGCTCACGTCGTATCTAGTATCGAACGCGATCGTTTTGCCTCTGACAGGCTGGCTCTCCAACGTATTTGGACGCAAGCAGTTCTACATGGCGTGCGTCGCAATCTTCACGATTAGTTCGTTTCTGTGCGGGTTGGCGCCGAGTTTAGGATCGCTGGTTCTCTTTCGCGTGATTCAGGGGGCGGGCGGCGGCGGCCTTCAGCCGATTTCGCAGGCCATCCTTGTGGATAGTTTTCCGCGAGAAAAACAGGGAATGGCGATGGCGATTTATGGGATGGGTGTGGTTGTCGCACCAACGATCGGCCCGACACTCGGCGGCTGGATTACGGACAATTTCACGTGGCGCTGGATTTTTTTTATCAACATTCCGGTTGGGATTCTGTCGATCCTGATGACATCGCTCTTGATCAAGAATCCGGCACATCAGATCAAGAAAAAATTGCACATCGATTACGTGGGAATCGGACTGTTGAGCGTCGGCATCGGGTTTATGCAAGTGGTACTCGACAAGGGGCAGCGCGACGACTGGTTTGGATCGAATTTCATCATTTGGGCCACCGTCGTGGCGATGATTGGAATTGTGGGGGTGATTGTCTGGGAGTTGCGGCAGAAAGATCCGGTGATCGATCTGCATTTATTGAAGGAGAGAAACTTCTCGGTCGCTGTATTTACGATGTACATCCTCGGATTCGTACTTTATGGCACGACGGTCTTGCTGCCGATTCTTCTGCAGACGCTACTGGGATACACGGCGATGCAGAGCGGGCTCGTCTTGCTGCCGGGCGGGGTGTTCATGATGGTGGTGATGCCATTTGTGGGGTGGATGCTGGGGAAATTCGAAGCCAGATGGTTGGTCGTCGTGGGCCTCATTATAACTGCGTCTGGACTTTTCATGATGGGGACGCATTTCGATCTGCAAATGGGAATGTCGACGCCGGTGATGGTGTGGATTGTGTCGAGATTTGGCGTGGCGTTCCTATTTGTGCCCATCAACGTGATCGCCTTCTATTACGTGTTGCCGCAGAAAACGAATGACGCGACCGGATTGATCAACCTGGCGCGCAACGTGGGCGGAAGCATGGGTATTTCGTTTGTCACTACCCTGCTCGACCGCGGCGCGCAGAAAAACCAGAGCATACTCGCCGCGCACATCACACCCACGAATCCTCAGTTTCCAACAGCCATTCAATCCATGGCGCAGCGATTGGTCGCTGCCGGCGAGAGCCCGATGCATGCCGTGAAGATCGCGCAGCAGATGTTCTATTCGGCGCTGCAGGGGCAGGCGATGATGCTTTCTTTCATCCGCGATTTTCGGATTATGGGATATGTTTGCGTGGGCATGATACCGTTCATGTTCATTTTGAAGAAAGCGAAGCCGGGGCAGGGAAAAGGCGGCCGCGGAATGGCTCATTAGGATTCTAAGGCGCCACCGTTTTGATCTGACGATGTGATTGCGATTCCGACGGATGCGACAAAATAAACCCGATGTTGCACGATTCATGGCGCGCGCGATCAATCTTGCGATGGAAAACGTGCGCTCGGGCAAAGGCGGGCCGTTCGCTGCGGTCGTTGTAAAGGAGAGCAACATTCTTGGCGAGGGGACAAACGTCGTCACGTCCACGAACGATCCGACGGCGCACGCAGAGATTGTAGCCATTCGTGCAGCGTGCAAGAAGCTGCGCAGCTTCGAGTTGACCAACTGCGAGATTTATGCGAACTGCGAGCCGTGTCCGATGTGCCTGGGCGCAATTTACTGGGCGCGTCCGGCGCGAATTTATTTTGCGGCGAGATCCGCTGACGCGGCGAAAATCGGTTTCGATGACGCATTCATCTACAGACAATTGAAGAAAAGCGCGAAGGAGAGAAAGATTCCGACGGCGCAGCTGATGCGCGCAGAGGCGCTGGAGGTTTTTCACGCGTGGGAAAGCAAGCTGGACAAGATCAAATACTGAACGGCCGAGAGGAACGCAGGGCGCTCCAGCGTGAGCGTTCTCATTTGGAGCCAGTCGATGAGCATAGAGCTTGCACAGAACGATTACGGAGAATCGCGCGTTCGGCTGCTGCGCGTGATGCATCGCGGCGGACTGCATGAGGTAAAGGATCTAACGCTTTCGGTGCGGCTTGAAGGCGCGTTCGAGGCTGCGCACGTGAAGGGTGAAAACCGCGCGATCCTGCCTTCCGACACGATAAAGAACACGGTATACGTGCTGGCGAAGCAATATCCGGCAGAGGCGATCGAGGAATTTGCGTTTCATTTGACAGAACACTTTCTGACCTACAACCCTCAGGTGGCGCGAATCGAAGTTTGCATCAGCGAGCGACCGTGGTCGCGCATCCCCATTGGCGAAAAGGGCCACGCTTCGGCGTTCGTGGGAACGGCGAGCGAGAAACGGACGACGCGCATCAGCGCAGACAGGGAGACGCTGGTTTTGGAATCCGGGATTGAGGATTTGCTGGTGATGAGGACTTCCGGAATGGCGTTTGAAGGCTTTCTGCGCGATCCGTACACGACGCTGGAAGAAAGCAAGCAGCGTGTCCTATCGACCGCGCTGAACGCGACCTGGAGCTACGAATTTCCGGAACCGGAGATGCCGTTTTCGACGATGTGGCACGGAGTGCGAAAAACGCTCCTGGAGACGTTCGCGGCGCACGAAGCGAAATCGGTGCAGCATACGATTTACGCGCTTGGTCAGGCCGTGCTCGAAAACTTCGAGGCGATCACTGAAATTCGCCTGTGGATGCCGGACAACTATTGTTCGCCGATGAATCTCAAACCATTTGGCATGGAAAACGAAAACGAAGTGTTCGTACCGCTGCAGGAGCCGCAAGGAGCGGCGACGGCGACGCTGCGCAGGAGGAAAGTGGTTTGACGCGATTGATCTTGAGCGGAACATGAACGAACGAATCCTGATTGTAGACGATGAAGCCGCGATTCGAGACGGCCTCCAGTTGTTGTTGAAGCGCCAGGGATATGACGTGCTGTCGACGCACGACGGCGCGAGCGCGCTGGGCGAGTGCGCTTCGTTTCATCCCGACCTGATTCTGCTGGATGTGATGATGCCGGGCCGAGACGGCTTCGAAGTGTGCCGCGAAATCAAGTCGCACGCAGAGACGCGGCTGATTCCAGTCGTTCTGATCACGGGACTCTCGGAAAAGAGCGACCGCATTCGCGGGATCGAAGCAGGCGCGGATGATTTTCTCAGCAAGCCGATCGACGTGAGCGAGCTGGATGCCCGCGTGCGGTCGCTGCTGCGGCTGAAGGCGTTTACCGACGAGCTCGAAAATGCGGAAGCGGTGCTCTTCGCGCTGGCGCTGAGCATCGAGTCCCGCGACTCCTGTACGCATGGGCATTGCACACGGCTTTCAGAATTCTCAGCGCGGCTCGGCGAAAGAATGGGACTGCCTAAAGATGACATAGTTGCGCTGCGGCGCGGAGGCATCGTTCACGACATTGGAAAAGTGGTTGTGCCGGACGCGGTGCTGCTCAAGCCGGGGCCTTTGACTCCTGAAGAACGAACTGTAATCAAGCGGCACGCCGAGGCAGGCGAGCATATTTGCGCGCCGCTGAAGTCGTTGCGTGCCGTGCTTCCGATTATCCGGCACCATCACGAACGGTGGGACGGATCCGGCTATCCGGATGGCCTGCGCGGCGAAGAGATTCCGCTGCTCGCGCGGCTATTGCAGATCGCAGACGTTTACGATGCTCTGACCACAAACCGTCCGTATCGCGGCGCGCTGACGCAAAATGAAGCGTGGGAGATTCTTCACGAAGAAGTGAAGCGCGGCTGGTGGGACGGAAACATTGTCCGCGAATTTCGCCACATGATTTCGACCGAAGCAACCGTCCGGCCAGCGCATGGAGGCAATGGCTCGCCGGAGAAAATCCTCACGCAAGCTGCTGAACCAATCTAACAAAGCTGCTGATTAGTTGCCGGACTGGCGATAGTCCGTGAGTGCATATTTGCCAATGTCGGCGAGCAATGGCGCAGCTTCCGCCGGAGGCGCCACTTTGCCACTCAGAATGGTGTCCGGGGTCGCGCCGCTGCCATAGAGGGCCATGTTACCATCGTCGTCGGGCCGAAAGACGGCGCCGTTCAGGCTGATGCCTGCGAAAAGGCCACGGCTGCGCGAATAGCTCAAAATTTCCGCGTGCAACTGCAAGTCGGTGCTCGCTTCTGCATTCCGGCCAAGCGGTCCCGCTGCGGCAGTTGCCTCACCGCCGATTTTAAATTTGTCGCTGAGAAGTTTCCTCAAGCCGTTGCGGTTGCGGAAGACAAGAATCAGGTCGGTTGCCGACCCGCCGATCTGAAATCCAAAGCTTCCACCGCCGATCATCACAAATCCCGGTGCGCTCCAGGTCTTCGGGCCAGTGCGGCAGATCACGATGCCCTTGCCATACTTTCCACCGAAAACGAAGGCGAACTGCATCTCACTCGGAATGATCGCCAGGCACGCGGCGGACTGAATCAAATCAAGCGGAAACGAACTGTCGGGGGCGTCAACGATCTCCTTGAAGATCTGGGTCGAATCCTGGATGCGGCTGATGTCGTCATTTCGCGATGAGCCCGCAAACGCCGGGAGCACAAGGCTGCCGATCAAAAGCGTGCATACAAAAATCCGTTTCCTCATGAAGTTTCCTCCGAGCCGTCCAGCGAGCGGCGCTTGACGCTCATTGAGATGCCTAAATCGATGAAGAGATTGAAACAAGAGTTGCATGGAAAGCGCAAGAGCTGATTTCGACTTTGCAATGAAGCGCGCGGAATCTGGGCGCGCATTTCTGCTAGAATCGGCGCACGTTTTTCACAAATCGCAGGTGAATTCACGGGAGCCGGGCATTTTGTCTGAGAAAGCGCAAAGCGGAATGGAAACCCAGGCGCTCTTTCCGCGGAATTTTCGCAAGAATTATCCGGAGGCAGTGCGCGGCGAGGGCTGCTTCATCTTTACAGCGGACAACCGCAAGCTGCTCGACGCGTCCGGCGGAGCGGCGGTGGTTTCGATTGGACACGGCGTTGCGTCCGTCGCGGACGCGATGGCCAAGCAGGCGCGCACGCTCGCCCATGCCCATTCTTCGCAGTTTGTGACGGGAGTGGCGGCGGAATTTGCGCAGCGGCTGCTCGAGCTGGCGCCGAAGAATTTCCGCGATTCAGACGACGGCCCGGGCAGAGTGTTTTTGACTTCCGGCGGCTCGGAAGCGACGGAAACGGCGCTGAAGATTTGCCGGCAATATTTTCTGGAGCGCGGAGAGTCGGAGCGCAGCCAATTTATTTCGCGCGAGCAAAGCTATCACGGCGCGACGCTGGGTGCGCTGGCGCTCTCCGGGAACGTGAAGCGCAGAACTCCGTTTCTGCCGCTCCTGCAGGACTGGCCGCACATTATTCCATGCTACTGCTACCGGTGCCCGCTCGGTTTGCGTTATCCGGAATGCGGCGTCGCGTGCGCGGACGATTTGTCGCGGGCAATCGAAGAGGTTGGCGGTAAAAACGTCGCTGCTTTTTTCGTGGAGCCTGTTTCGGGCGCCACACTCGGCGCGGCTGTGCCGCCGGCGGAATACTTGCCGCGCATCGCCGAGATTTGCAAGCGCCATGGAATTTTACTGGTCGCGGACGAAGTGATGACCGGCATGGGGCGAACCGGCAGGAACTTTGCGGTCGAGCATTGGGGAGTTGAGCCGGACATTATTTTGGCCGGGAAAGGAATCGGCAGCGGGTACGCGCCGCTGGGAGCGGTGATCGTGAGCGGGCGCGTCGCGTCGGCGATCGAAAAGGGTTCGGGCAATTTTCTGCATGGATTCACGTACAACGCGCATCCAGTTTGTGCCGCCGCGGGTCTTGCGGTACTCGATTACGCGGCAGAACACAATCTCTTCGCTGGTGTTGTAGTAAAAGGCGAGGAATTGCGCTGTGCACTTGATCCGTTGAGAAAGTCGCCGATGGTTGGCGATATTCGAGGAATCGGACTGCTGTTCGGCGTTGAGTTTGTGCGTGATTCGGCGACGCGCGAGCCTTTTCCCGCCAGCCTAAACATCGCGTCGCGGATTTACGATGCAGCCCTGCGGCGCGGCGTGCTGACGTATCCCATTCAGGGATGCGCCGATGGCACGCGCGGCGACCACATTCTGATCGCGCCGCCGTACGTCATTTCCAGCGAAGAAATTCAGTTGCTAGCGAATGTTTTGCACGATGCCATCGACGAGGTGCATCAGGAATGTTCCGCCACAACAAAGGGAAGCGCGTGAAATTTGTATCAATGCAGCGGCTCGCATTGGGTCTCACGGTTGCAGCGGTGGCTGGCCTTGGTTTCGCAGCGGTGCGGCCGATTCACACGCTCGGATTCACGGCCAGCTCCGCCGGGCAAGAGCAGGCGACCGAGAAGCAATTTGTCGCGCTTGCGTCGCCGGAACAGGTGCGAACGTTCCATCGCTATCTGACGGCTGAGCCTCACCCCGCAGGCTCGATGCGCAACAACGAACTTGCAAAGTGGGTTGCCGAAAAATGGAAGGAGCAAGGTCTCGAACACGTCCAGATTCACGAATACGACGTTCTGAATTCGACTCCCAGCAGCGCGCTGGTCGAGATGGTTGCGCCGACGCATTTTCGAGCTAGTCTTCGCGAAGATCCTTATCCGCAGGATCCCGATACGAAAAATCCAGACGTGTCGGGCGCTTATCTTGGTTATTCCGCGTCCGGCGATGTGACGGCTCCGGTGGTTTACGCGCACAGCGGCAATCCGGAGGACTACGAGCTCTTGAGAAAACAGGGCATCGACGTGCGCGGAAAAATTGCGCTGGTTCGATATTCGAATCCGTACAGCTACCGTGGCTTCAAAGCGTATACCGCGCAGAAACTCGGCGTCGCGGCGCTGTTAATTTATTCCGATCCCGCTGAAGACGGATACGCGAAAGGGAAGGTTTTTCCGAATGGCCCGTGGGGTCCGACGAGCCATATCCAGCGCGGCGCGATCACTTACGACTTTATAGAGCCGGGCGATCCGACCACGCCCGGGTGGGCTTCCGTTTCCGGCGCAAAACACATTTCCGCAGACGATGCGGTGTCCATGCCGCACGTCATTGCCGTGCCGCTTTCGTGGCGTGACGCGGAACCCATTCTGAAAAATATCGGCGGCCCTGCGGCGCCAAAGGATTGGCAGGGCGCGCTGCCGTTCACGTATCACCTTGGCGGATCGCAAGCCCATCTGCACGTGAAAGTCGAGATGAACCAGAAGATCGAACCTTATTACGACGTGGAAGCGCGCATTGAAGGCTCGGAGCATCCGGATGAGTGGATTGTCCTCGGCAATCATCGCGACGCGTGGGTCTTTGGCGGCGTGGATCCGTCGAGCGGTACGGCGACAATGCTGGAACTGACGCGCGATCTGGGCGCGATGCTTCGCAAAGGAATTCGTCCGAAGCGCACGCTGGTTTTTTGCGACTGGGATGGTGAGGAGTACGCGCTTACAGGCTCAACCGAGTGGGGCGAACAGTACGCGGACGAATTGAAGAAAAACGCCATCGCATATCTGAATGTGGATTCTTCGGCGTCGGGTCCGAACTTCGATGGAAGTGCCGTCGGGTCTTTGGTGCCGTTGCTCGTGGAAGTCAGCCGCACATTGCGCGCGCCATCTGGAGGAACTCTCTACGATGAATGGCGGAGATCACGCGCGGGGGAGCTTCAGAAGAAAACGGTTGCCGATTCCGAACTGACGGAAACGCGCATTGGTAGCGGCTCCGATCACACGGTTTTTCTGAACTACCTGGGCATTCCGACGATGCTTCTGCAGTTCAACGGACCGTACGGCGTTTATCATTCGATGTACGACGACTTCTACTGGATCAATCATTTCGGCGATCCGGGATATCGCTATCACACGCTGATGACGCAGTTGTGGGGTGTTCTTTCGCTGCGGCTGGCCGACAGCGATGTGTTGCCGTATGATTTCGCTGCGTACGCTGGCGAGATTCGAAAATACGTCGGCGAGCTGGACGCAGCGAATCACGTAAGCGGACACGTTGATTTGCGGCCGCTGCGTGAAAAAATAGACGCATTCGAGAAATCCGCGCAGGATCTCGACGCGACGATTGCGAAAGCGCTCGCGTCGGGAAAGATCGACGCGGTGGCCGCGGACAAACTGAATCGCTCACTCATGGAAGTCGAGCGCAACTGGTGCAATCCTTCCGGGATTCCCGGCCGGCCGTGGTTCAAGCACACGATTTACGCCGCGCGGTACACCTATGCGCATCTGGAGCTTCCCGGCGTGGCTGAAGCTGCGGAGGCGGGTAACTGGCAAGTCGCCGCCGAGCAGATGCAGATTCTCGAACGCGAATTGCAGACCAATACGGAATTGCTCCGAGCGGCGAGCCGCGACTTTGCAAGTTCATTGCAGCTTCCGCACTAGCAAAAAAGAGGGAAAACATGCGGCCCGGCAAATTGTTCCTTGTGGCGCCTCTTCTGCTTTTGTTCCCTGGATTGCCGTGCATCGCGCAGCAACGCACGCCGCGCGCACGCGACCTTGGCGTGCCGTTTGAAGGTACTCCAGGCCCGCTCGACAGCATTACCGACGTCGCAGGCATCGAAGTCGGCTATCAAACGCTGATTTCCGGCTCGTCGGTTCGAACGGGCGTCACGGCGGTTTTCCCGCGCGGCAAAGATTCTGTTGATCCCGTATTCGCGGGATGGTTCACCGAAAATGGCAACGGCGAAATGACCGGCACGACTTGGGTGGAAGAATCTGGCTTTCTCACCGGACCGGTGCTCATCACCAACACGCATAGCGTTGGAGTCGTGCGCGACGCGGTGATCGCGTGGGAATTGCGCCACAGCTACAAGCCTCCCACGGCTGACTGGTGGTCGCTGCCTGTTGTCGCGGAGACCTGGGACGGCTACCTCAACGACATCAACGGATTTCACGTTAAGCAGGAAGACGTTTTCGCCGCCATGGACTCTGCGCACGGTGGCACTATCGAAGAAGGCAACGTCGGCGGCGGAACCGGAATGATTTGCTTCGAATTCAAGGGAGGCACGGGCACAGCTTCGCGAAGGCTGCCGGAAAGTCTCGGCGGCTACACCGTCGGAGTGCTGGTGCAATGCAATTTCGGCACGCGGCATCTGCTGCGCGTCGCGGGCGCTCCCGTGGGCCGGGAAATTCCCGGCAAGCCGGTGTGGACTTCGGTGGTAAATCCGTCGATTGAGGATCGCGGCTCGATCATCGTGGTGCTCGCGACTGATGCACCGCTGCTGCCGACACAAATGAAGCGACTGGCGCGGCGCGTGACGCTCGGGCTTGGACGCTTGGGCAGCATTTCCGGCGATGGCTCGGGCGATATCTTCATCGCGTTCTCGACCGCGAATCCCGGCGCTGGCTTGGCCGAAAAACAGGCGCAGGTTACGATGTTGTCGAACGACCATATGGATCAGTTGTTTGAAGCGACGGTTCAAGCTGTGGAGGAAGCGGTGGTCAATGCAATGGTCGCCGCGAAAACCATGACGGGTATCGACGGACATACGGTCGAAGCGTTGCCGCACGATCGGCTTCGCGAAGTATTGAAGAAATACAACCGGCTGGCGGAATCACAATAAACGAGGAACAAGGAACAGAAGGCGGCGGAGAGGCTAAAAACCTCAAGCTTGGCGCGCGTTTGCCTCGTTTGGCAGTCGGCCGACTTGCTCGCGCAGTGATCTGATTGAGAGTCCGCTACGGAGCGCTGCATAGAGCCCGAGCAGTGCGACCGGCAGCGTCAGCCACCACCAGGCGAAGAACGAGAAAGTCTTTGCCGAGTTTCTATCTGCAGCTAGAAAAAGCGCCAGTCCTAAAATGCAAAAAAATTGGTAGGAGCCGACGTTCGCGGGCGCATTCGGAAGCGACACGCCTAGGTTAATCACCAGCAATACCACAATCGCCTCGATGAAGCCCACGGAGCCCGGCAAGCCAATCCCGCACGACTTCATCATCGCCCACAGCGCCATCATTTGGCAGAAGGGCATAAGGAGCGAAGTCAGCACCGCAGGATAAAAGCTCGGCGATGTGCCCATTGCGTGAAGGCCCATCAGCGTGGACATTAGTTTGCCGGGAACCCGCTTGCCTCCATGCATGCGGCGCGGGTCGCCCGCGAAGCGCAGCTCGATGTAAATAATCAGCGCGACGAAGGCTCCCAGCAGCGCGAGCGTGGCGATGCCAAGTACGTCCGCGGTATGTCGGAATCGCTCGGACATCGGCACCAACACAGACATCACGCCAATTCCTGCCACTGTTATGACCAGGTCAATCAGCCGTTCGACCAAAACCGAACCGATCACCGTAACAAAAGGCAGGTCTTCGGAATTCGAAATGAGGTAGGCGCGCAGCGGTTCACCCGGCCGCAGAGGGAAGAGCACGTTCGCAAAAAGTCCCACAAACACGGCGCGAATCGCGTGCTTGGTTTTCACGCTGCCGAAGGGAGAAAGAAGAAGCTTCCAGCGGACGCCTTGCACAACATAGCTGAGTACGTCCAGCACAATTCCGAGCGCGACCCAGTGCCAACTGACGTTCGCGAGTTGTTCGAGAGCTTCTCTGACGTGGAAGTCATAGAGCACCCAGATGAGGCAGGCGATGGAGACGGCGTAGCCTATCCACGCATAGGCTCGCGATCTCGCAGCCGAAGGTCTCGTAGCGATCGTGTTCAACAGTAGATATCCGGTTCAGAGTTGAGCGTCAGCCAGATAGCTCTAGTTCCTTCCCCACAAAAGCGAGCGTTTCCTTCGGAGCCGAAGCGGCTACAGCCTACTGTAAGCCCCGCGCTGAGGCAATGCCGTCCGCATTGAAGAGATGCGCGGGCGTAGCGCGAAAGACAACGGCGTCTGCCGCATAACTTCCTGCTAAATGAGCCGATTGCCGCCGGCTGCATAAGCGTTGACAACCCTGACTCCGGACGCGTATCATCCTTTCGATACAGCGCGTTAACAGGCTGCGTCCCCTTCTTTACGTTTTTCATCGTTGGGAGGAGTCTTCGAGGATTTTCCTCGGCGAGCAAGGTAAGTCCCCAGGGAGGTCGCTTGCATGTCGTCGGACTACGCCAATCCGGAAACGCGAGTTTCGGCGGTGGAATCTGCCGCCGCTACGGCTGCCGTGCCGGTTGACGAGCCTTCGACGCAAGCTTTGAACGGGGACGCCGCAGAACCCAGCACTCCCGAAGCTAACCAGGGGTCGCACGATGCCGAATCGGTTCAACCGGCTGCGACCGCCGATGCAGGAGCGAACGCCGCCTCACCGGACGAAAACGCCTCCCCTGCTGAAGAATCCGCGCAAGAGCCGATGGAACAACTGATCGAACAGTACGCTGTTCCCGAAGCCGCCGCAGCCACGAACGAGGTCTTTGAAGGCCGCGTGATCGCCGTGAACGACCTCGGTTTGGTCATCGATGTTGGCGGAAAGTTTGAAGGGCTGGTTCCGGCGCAGGAGTTTGTCGAGACGGGCGGCATCCATTTTGCTCCCGGCGATCTGATCGAAGTCGAGCGCTTAACCGAACAAAAAGACGGCTACGTTCTGCTTTCTCATATTCGCGCGCATCGGCGCGCCGTCTGGAATCGCATCGAGCGTTCTTATAAGGAAGGCCAGACGCTCACCGGCAAGATCGTGGACCGCATCAAGGGCGGCCTCGTTGTTGATATTGGAATGCGCGCGTTCCTGCCCGCTTCGCAGTTGGATCTCCGGCCGACGCACGACCTGGAATCCTGGAAAGATCGGGAAATCGAATGCCGCGTGCTAAAGCTCAATCGCAAGCGCGGCAACGTCGTAGTCAGCCGCCGCGCGATTTTGGAAGAAGAACAGAAGAAGCAGCGCAGCGCGCTGGCAGAGACGCTTAGCGAAGGCGCAGTCGTTACCGGCAAAGTAAAAAACATCACGGACTATGGCGTTTTCGTGGATTTAGGCGGACTGGACGGCCTGCTTCATATCAGCGATTTGGTTTGGGGACGCATCACGCATCCCACGGAAGCTGTGTCGCAGGGCGAAGAGATCCAGGTGCAAATCCTGAAGTTTGATAAAGAAAAGATGCGCATTTCCCTCGGAAGGAAGCAGCTTCTTCCTGATCCCTGGGCGACTGTTCCTGAACGCTTCCCCGTGGGCTCGCACCAGCACGGCAAGGTGATGGGAGTGACCGACTACGGCGCATTTGTGCAGATCGAACCCGGCATCGAAGGCTTGGTGCACGTCAGCGAGATGAGCTGGTCGAAACGCACCAAGCATCCGTCGAAGCTCGTAAACACTGGCGAGGAAGTGGAAGTTGTAGTGCTCGACCTGAATTCCGAGCAGCGCCGCATTTCGTTGGGCCTGAAGCAGACGCAGCCTGATCCCTGGTCGGGTGTCGCGGAGAGGTATCCCGTCGGCGCGGTCGTGAACGGACGCGTCCGCAATCTCGCGGAATTTGGCGCGTTCGTCGAAATCGAAGAGGGAATCGAAGGCCTGATTCACGTCAGCGATTTCAGTTGGAAAGAGCGCGTGAAGCATCCGGGCGAAAAACTGAAAAAAGGCGAAGAAGTGCAAGCCAAGGTGCTGAAGATTGACGGCGAGCATCGGCGGCTGTCCCTGGGGCTAAAGCAGCTAAACGATATTTGGGCCAATTGGTTTGAATCCCACAAGCTGAACGAAATTGTGCGCGGCAAAGTGGTTCGCAATACTTCGTTCGGCGCGTTTGTGGAATTGGCCGAGGGCATCGAGGGCCTTTGCCATATTTCGGAGATCGAGGAGCGACGTCCGAAGGGCGAATCGACGGATCGAAACAAATCGAAGGCGCAAGCAGCGAAGCCCACATTAACCGAGGGCAGCGAGCACGATTTCAAGGTGATTCGTCTCGATTCAGCAGCGCACAAAATCAGCCTGAGCTATCGCGCCGCTCGAAAACAGGTTGAGCGCCAGGAAATTGCCGCGTTTCGCTCGTCGAAATCTTCTCCGACGGCGACGATCGGCGATGCCGTTCTGGCCAAAAAATCGTCTCCGACAGCGACAATTGGCGACGCGATTCTGGCCAAGCGTCAGGCCAATTAGTTAGGGCGGTTTCAGCCGGAGTTTCCCTGCAGAAAAAGATTTACGTTTCGGCCCGATTGGTGATATGGAATGTCGGCCAAAGCGCTGGGTTGCGGATGGCGGACGGCGCGATTGGGAAGAAGGCCGGTCGGCGCGAGTTTCAAAACGGATTGAGTTTTCGATAGGAGGGCTACTAGCCCCATGGCAAGCATTGCGGGTAAGCCGGACGCAGCAGGCGATCACACCGTAACGAAAGCGGAATTGATCGAAGAAGTCATTCGCATTACGGAGCTGCCACGCAAGGAATCGGAGACGGTCGTGGAGACGGTTTTCGAAAGCATCATCGAAGCCCTTCAAAAGAACGACAAGATCGAGATTCGCGGTTTCGGAAGTTTTCGTACCCGCCAGCGCCGTGGCAGGACCGGGCGTAACCCAAAGACCGGAGCGAAAGTTGAAGTTCCGCCGAAGCGGATTCCGTTTTTCAAGCCGAGCAAAGAACTGAAGGATTTCGTCAACAGCCATCGCGCCGGGTCACACGCGCCCGGTTCTTCCGAGCCTTCGTCCCAGGGATAAATGGCAGCAAATGGATTTTCTTTGGACTCCCTGGCGCTACCGCTACCTTTCTGAGCCTGGAAATGCCGACAGTTGCGTTTTCTGCGACGCGCTCGCGCTTAAGGATGATGCCAGAGCCCAGATTGTTTTTCGTGGCAAGCTCTCCTTCATCATCCTGAACCGTTTTCCATACACCAGCGGACACGTCATGATCGTTCCGTATGCTCACGTTGCCGATTTGCCCCAGTGCGATCCGGAGGCGCTCGCGGAAATCATGCGCCTCAGTCAGAGAATGCAAACCGTGCTCTCGGACACCTATCATTCGCAGGGCTTCAACCTGGGAATGAATTTGGGCCGTTGCGCCGGAGCGGGCGTCGCCGGCCACTTGCACATGCACATGTTGCCGCGCTGGATTGGCGACGCGAACTTCATGACCACTGTTGCGGAAACTCGCATGGAACCGGAAGAGCTTTCGATGACTTATGACAAGTTGAAGCGCGCTTTATCGGCGGCTTAACATTTTCGAATCAGACGGAGTGAACACTTGGATCTGGGACTCACGGAAGAACAATCGCTGCTGCAACGCACCGTTCGCGACTTCGCCGAATCGGAAGTGAAGCCGCTGGCCAAGGAATTGGACGAGACGGGGCGCTTCCCACGCGAAACGTTTCGCAAGGCCGCCGACCTTGGTCTCACCGGTGTCGCCGTTCCCGAGCAATATGGCGGCGCGGGCATGGACCACGTGAGCTACGCTATCGTCATTGAAGAAATTTCGCGAGCCTGCGCTTCAACGGGCGTGATTCTGTCCGTGCAGAACTCGCTGTACTGTGATCCTGTTCTTCGTTTCGGCACCGAGGAGCAGAAGAAGAAATTCCTCGTTCCCTTTGCGCGCGGTGAAAAAATCGGGTGCTATGCGCTCACCGAACCGCAAGCGGGTTCGAACGCCGCGGCGTTGCGTACGAAGGCTGTGCTGAAAGGCGACAAGTACGTCATCAACGGAACGAAAGCCTGGATCACAATCGGCGGTGCCGCCGACGCAGCAATCGTTTACACGAATACGCATCCCGAGAAAGGGGAGAAGGGCATCACCGCTCTAGTCGTTGAAAAAGGAACGCCCGGCTTCGCCGTTGGCAAGGAAGAAAAAAAGCTCGGCATCAACGCCACCGCGTGCTGCGAACTTTCTTTCACCGATTGCGAAGTTCCAGTCGGGAATCGCATCGGTACCGAAGGCGAAGGCTACAAAGTCGCGCTTTCGACGCTCGACGGCGGCCGCATCGGCATTGCCGCGCAGGCCACAGGCATCGCACAAGGTGCATTCGACGCCGCGCTTTCCTACGCGCAGCAGCGCCAGGCGTTTGGCCATCCCATCGCTGATTTTCAGGCCATTCAATTCATGCTCGCGGACATGGCCACGGAAATCGATGCGGCGCGCTTGCTCGTGCGCAAAGCAGCCTGGAAAGAAGAAACCGGCGCGCGATTTTCCATGGAAGCCTCTATCGCCAAGCTTTTCGCTTCGGAAATGGCCACACGCGTCGCGCACAAAGCCATTCAGATTCACGGCGGCAACGGCTACAGCCGCGAATATCCCGTCGAACGCAACTACCGCGACGCACGTATCACCGAGATTTACGAAGGTACCAGCGAGATTCAGCGCCTCGTGATCGCCGCATGGGTTCTCAAATCGTATTAGATCGCCGCCAACTCTGGAATCTGTGCATCGCGCGCGAGCCTTCGTGTATTCTTCCGCTGTGCTGCCGCTTCAAAACGAACTGAAGTTCGACCCATCGCCTGATCCATTAAAAGGCGATCAGTTTTTCCAGTGCGTTCCTGCGCGCGCGGGCGTTTTTCTCATTGAAACGCGCAAGCCCGGTGGCACGGCTCCTTCCCGACCGTATTTGGCCCGCACTGCCGACCTCCGCCGCGCTGCGGAGCGCCTTCTGCGTAGCCCCGATCCCGAATCGAAGCGCTTGAACCTTCGTGAAGTTGCTGCGGAATTCCGCTATCGCGTCACGGGTTCGCGCTTCGAGCAAATCCTCACGCTCTATGAACAGGCGCGCACGCGTTTCCCGAATCGTTATCGCGATTTCATGCGCCTCCGCCCTCCGGCGCTATTGAAAGTCAATCTCCGCAATCCGTATCCTCGCTGTTACGTCACGCGCCGGATTCTTAGCGACGATGGTTTCTACGTGGGGCCGTTCCTCTCTCGTCGCACGGCGGAAGCTTTTTCCGGCCGCTTTCTCGATCTGTTCAAAATCCGCCGCTGCCAGATCAAAATTCGCCGCGATCCGAGCTTCCCCGGCTGCATCTATTCCGAAATGAAAATGTGCCTTGCGCCCTGCTTCGCGGGCTGCACGAAGGAAGAGTACGGCGCGGAAGTGTCGCGCGTGGTTGAAACGCTCGAATCGCAAGGCGCGTCGCTCATCGCTTCAGTCGAGCGTGAACGCGAATCCGCCAGCGAAGCCACCGACTTCGA
>Ga0126371_10000011_pt1 | contig 123985 bp, 109 predicted proteins | sample PanSoiMetaPlot_4_FD_110145 | JGI IMG/M metagenome (GOLD analysis project Ga0126371, IMG submission 110145) | Tropical forest soil microbial communities from Panama - MetaG Plot_4 | ecosystem: Environmental > Terrestrial > Soil > Tropical forest > Bulk soil | place: Panama | collected 2016-02-17
CGCGACGAGGTGGCAAACGTGCTGTCATTGCTGTGGCGCACGCCCTTCTCGTGATGGCGTATCACATGTGGCTGCGCAAGCTAGACTACCGCGAACTCGGACCCGATTATTTCGACCGTCTCATCCAGCGGCACATCACGAACGTCCTCGTCAGGAGGTTAGAACGGCTTGGTCACAACGTCATTCTTCAGCCCGCAGCGGGAGTGTTTTCGTAGGAGTAGCAGCTGTCCAACTGCGTGGTAGAGACGTCCGCCGCGGCGTCTCTACTTTGCCGCATGCCCATCCATCAGTCCCGAACATCCTTCCCATCGCTTTGTTAGAATCGCGACTTCTCCATGCAAGCAATGCCACATCTATCCGACGCCCAGTTCAAGCACTGGATGTTCTTGTCTTCGAGCGTGGCGCGACTGCTGCTCGCGGGGTTTCTTGGGGGATCGATTGGTGTCGAGCGGACGATTCACCACAAGAGCGCAGGCATCCGCACCAATATGTTCATCTGCATAGGGGCGGCGATGTTCACGATTTTGTCGGACGTCATTCCGGATCCGGGCCTTGCCGATCGCACACGCATCGCCTCGAACGTAGTTCAGGGCGTGGGATTTCTTGGGGCAGGAGCCATTATTCACGGAAAAGGCGGGGTCTCGGGACTCACCACTGCCGCCACGATCTGGGTGGTTGCGTCGATAGGAATTGCCGCCGGCGCGGGGCATTACCTGCTGGCTACCTTCGCAACCGGCGTAATTCTGCTTGCGCTTTTTGTGCTCGGATCAATCGAAGCCAAGCTCGGCCTGAAACGTATAGCTATGAGTTACGAGATTAAAGGCGAGAGCGCTCCGAAAATTCTGGATGAACTCAATGAGGTGATCGAAGACCACCACCTCGCTCTGCAAGGACTCCAAGTCGGCCGATCGCAAAATCTGTCGCGCGTCATGTTTAGCGTAACCTGCACGCTGCCTGAGCACGAAAAGCTCCAAGCGGATCTCAAAATGGCTCCAGACTTCGAGAGCGTCACCAGCTTCAACCTGGTTTCTGAGGAATGAGTTCAAAATCTATCCCGTTTCTTAAGGCTGAGGCTTGCGGCAATGACTTCCTCATCGTGGAGTCCCGCTATTTGGGCAATGACCCCGCTGAGCTTTCCCGACTCCTATGCGATCGTCATACAGGAGTTGGCGCTGATGGCGTCGAGTGGGTGAATATTGACGGAAATCGCAGAGTCGTTGCTCGCCTATTTAATGCGGACGGTTCGGAAGCAGAGGTCTCCGGAAATGGAACTCGCTGCGTCGCCGCCTGGGCGGTAGAGACGCATGGTGGATCTGAAGTCCGCGTGCTTACAGGCGCAGGAGAGAAAGAATGCATGCTTTTGCGCCGCTCAGAACATGAATTCGAATTCGCAGTGGAAATGGGGCACGCCGAGGTGATCGGGGAGAAGACTATCCCGGTTCCCGGTGGGAGTTCCAAAGGATTCGTCATCTCGACCGGGAATCCGCATTTCGTCGAGTTCGTCGAAGGCTTTCAGGACAAATGGCAAGTCCGTGCGGCGGCAATTGGACAGAGCTCCGAGTTTCCTCAAGGAACGAACGTGGAACTCGTACGTGTTCTCGGACGGAACAAGATCGAATTTCGCATCTTCGAACGTGGGGCCGGCGAGACGCAATCGTCGGGTACCGGCTCCTGCGCCTCCGCGATCGCCGCGATTCACAGCGGACGAGTCTCCTCGCCGGTCGAGGTCCACGCGCCTGGAGGCAAGCAGGTCGTGCATTGGGATGGTGCAGACGCTTTGCTGCTCGAAGGTCCTGCGAGTCTGGTGTGCCGCGGAGATTACTTTGCTTGAACCTTCCGTCCGATCTGTCTCTATCGGCTAAGATTGAAAACTTGTGACCTCAGAGCGCCCATCTCTGATTCGCCCTCCCGTTCTCGAAAAAGGGGACACAGTTGGCATCGTCGCGCCAGCAGGTCCGGTAAACAGGCAGCAGTTTGAAGCGGGCGTTCTGGCCTTGCAGGGGCTGGGCCTTGTCCCGGTTTTTCCTGAGAGCATCTTCGAACGCGAACTCTATTTTGCCGGCGGAATGCAACGCCGGGTCAACGAGCTTCACGAGATGTTCCGATTGCCAGAAGTGAAGGCCATTATCTGTGCGCGTGGCGGATATGGTTCGAACTATCTATTGCCACACCTGAATCTCGAACTGATCGCCAGTAATCCGAAGATCTTCTGCGGTTACAGCGATCTTACGACGCTACTGACTCATCTCCATGACACACTCGGTCTGGTTGGCTTTCATGGTCCGATGCTGGTCAAGGACTTCGCCCGTCCTGACGGCGTGAATCTGAAATCGTTTTCCTTCGCCAGCTCTGGACAACCCGACTGGAACATCACGAGCGCTGATTCGCCCTCGATGGAAGCAATCTGTCCAGGGGAAGCCGAAGGGAAACTCTATGGCGGGTGCCTTTCACTGCTTGTGGCTTCGCTCGGGACGCCTTACGAGATTCGAACAGAAGACACAATCTTATTTCTCGAGGATTTGGGCGAGTGGCCCTATCGCATCGATCGCATGTTGATGCACTTGAAGTATGCGGGCAAGCTGGAGAAGGTGCGCGGCATTATTTTCGGTGAGATGCTCGAGTGTTCTCCTCCTGCAGGTTCGAGCTACACGCTTCAGCAAGTCCTCGCTCACATTCTCGGCGATCTGAAGATACCGGTCGCATTCGGTTTGCGCTCCGGTCATGTTTCCGCCGAAAACATCACGTTGCCCATCGGCGTGCATGCGCGACTGACTGTCACTGAAAGCGCCACCCTCGAGATTCTCGAAGCTGCTACGAGTCCGCGTAGCGAAACCATCAAGGCAGGACATAATTGAGCGAGCGAGAACACGTACACCTCATTGGAATATGCGGTACGGCGATGGCCTCTCTGGCCGGTCTCTTAAAGCAGCGCGGATTTCACGTGACTGGGTCTGATGCTGCAGCCTATCCGCCGATGTCTGATCTCCTGCGGAGCATGAGCATTCCCATAGCCGAGCCCTACTCGGAAGAGAATCTGAAGCGACGTCCCGATTTGGTAGTAGTTGGCAACGCGATCTCTCGTGGGAACGTAGAGCTTGAACACGTACTGGACCATCACATTCCGCTCCGCTCCCTGCCACAAGTGCTTCATGAGAGCTTCCTCCGCGGTCGAGAGTCGGTCGTCGTGGCGGGCACACACGGAAAGACCACGACAACATCGATGCTCTCCTGGATTTTTCAAGTAGCAGGGAAGAATCCCTCGTTTCTGATCGGAGGTGTCGCGGAAAATTTCGGGACCAGCTTTGCCCTGCGACAGAGCAAGCATTTCATTCTTGAGGGCGATGAGTACGATACTGCGTTTTTCGACAAAGGCCCTAAGTTCCTGCACTACTTCCCGGATTCTGTGATTTTGACTTCCGTCGAGTTTGATCATGCAGATATCTACAAAGATCTCGATGCCGTGAAGACGTCCTTCAAACGCCTCGTGAACCTGGTTCCACGAAGCGGGTACCTCGTGGCATACGACAACTCAACTAATGTCGATGCGTGCATCGCACGCGCTTTCTGCAAAGTCGAACGCTATGGTCAGCGTGAGACATCGGCGTGGAGCGCGCGAGATCTCGTTTTTGGAAGCGACGAAACATCCTGGACCGTCGATCGAGAAGCGAAGCACTGGGCTAACCTACGAATGGCGCTTGCCGGCGAGTACAACGTGATGAATGCCACGGCCGCCGCAGCAATGGCTGCGCACTACGACATATCCGCAGATGCAATCGCGGAAGCCCTTGCGTCGTTCAAAAGCGTAAAGCGCCGCCTTGAAGTTAAAGCTGAAGTTGCCGGTGTGACCATCATCGACGACTTTGCCCATCACCCTACGGCGATCGCCGAGACTCTGAAGGCGCTGCGTACGCGGTATAAGAATCGCCGTCTCTGGGCGATTCTGGAGCCGCGCTCCAATACACTGCGTCGCAACGTCTTCTTCAAAGAATTGGCAGCTAGCCTCGCGAATGCTGATGAGATCGTTGTGGCCAGCGTTTTCAAGGCGGAAGCTATTCCTGAGGGCGAGCGGCTCTCAAGCACTGCACTTGTGAAAGAGCTCAATCGACAAAAGCATCACGCACGCGAGTGCCAGGACGCCAATGCGATTGTCGAGTCCATTGCTCCTGAGTTGCGCGAAGGAGATGTGGTCGCCATCCTTTCCAATGGAGGATTTGGCGGCATCTACGACAAGCTTCCTGCGCGTCTGGGCAAGAGCGCGTGAGGCGCGCTCATCTTTTTGCCTCGCTCTTGCTGGTTGCGATTGCATCCGCGCAGACCGAATCTAAGCTCGACTACACGGTCACTCTGGCGGACTCTGCGCATCATCGTGTGCATGTAGCGATGACTTATGATCCGGAGACCGGAGGCAATCAGGTTCAATTGCCGGTATGGAATGCCCTCTATCAGGTTCGCGACTTTGCCAAGAACGTGATTGGTGTCAAGGCTACGAGTCGGTCAGGCGAACAACTTCCGGTTACGCAGGTTGACAAGACTACCTGGGAGTTCAAGCCGAAGCCCGGCTGGGTAAATGTCGAGTATGACGTAGTGATTGATGAGGTCGGTCCGTTTGGAGCGCAATTCAATACTCATCACGCCTTCTTTAACTTTGCACAGGTATTGATGTACCCACCAGCTGGCCGGGAATTGCCGATCACCCTGCGCATTGAGGGAGTGCCGCCGGGCTGGAAGTTGGCCACGCCGCTTCCATATCTCAGGATTCATGCAGAAACGCCGAATAAAGCCTTCGGTCATTTGCTGCGCGCGCCAAACTATGACCGTCTGGTTGATAGTCCGTGCGAATTAGGCGAATTCGCGGAAAGCGATTTTGATCAAGGGGGCGCTAAATATCGCGTCGTGATCGACGCCGATACGCACGACTATGACGCGACCAAACTTGTTGAGTCTCTGAAGAAGATCACTGCCTCGGAAACTGCATGGATGGATGACCGGCCATTCGAGGCATATGTTTTCATTTATCACTTTCCGCATGGACCCGCGGGCGGCGGTATGGAACACGCGTACTCCACGGCGATCGACCTTTCGGCAAGCGAATTGAAGGATCTAAGAAACTTTGAATCTGTGAGCGCTCACGAATTCTTTCACCTATGGAACGTGAAGCGCATTCGTCCGCAGTCGCTCGAACCGATCGATTACTCTCGCGAGAACTACACTCGCGCGCTTTGGTTCAGCGAGGGTGTGACAACGACGGTGAGCCAGCTGGCGTTATTGAAGGCCGGTCTGATGAAACCTGACGACTACTTCAAGGATCTTTCAGCGGCAATTACCACGCTTCAATTGCGTCCGGCCCACTTGACGCAATCTGCCGAAGAGTCGAGTCTCGAAACGTGGCTCGACAAGTATCCGAGCTATCGGTCGCCAGAACGCAGCATCAACTACTACAACAAGGGCGAGCTACTCGGTGTCCTGCTCGACTTGAAAATCCGGCAAGATTCGCGTGGACGTTACTCGATCCGCGATTTATTTCAGAGGATGAATCGCGATTACGCGAAGCAGGGCGAGTTCTTTGCAGATTCCGATGGTATTCGGCTTGCCGCGGAGAACCTTACAGGAACAAGTCTCCGTAGCTTCTTTGACCAGTACGTCGCCAGTCGGCAGGAACTGCCCTATAACGAGCTGTTCGCGACCGTAGGACTAAAGGTTGTGCAGGAAAATCGAACCATCGCCGATCCGGGATTCCAGGCAGCGCGGAATTTTATGCCTCCACTGATCATTGAGGAGGTTTATGGCGCCTCGGCACGCAATGCGGGCTTGCGGCCAGGAGACGAGATCATTGCTGTTGACGGGCATCCGCCTGCGCGATCGCTGGAGCAGCAGTTTGCCAATTCCCAACCGGGCACAAAGATCAGACTCACACTGCAGTCTCGTGGTTCTCGGAAGGAAGTTGAGCTCACGCTTGGCCAGCAGTCGCTCGCGGCGTACGTGCTGCACGAGCTGCCGACCGTGAGCCCCGAGCAGCTTGCTCGCCGTAACGCGTGGCTCAGCTCGGAGAATCAAATCCCCTAGCAATGTCGATGACCGCAGCCTTCAGAACCGCCGTAGCAATGTTGTTCACTGTGATTTTCACACCGTTGGGAGCGTTGATCGGTTTCCCCTGGACATGGATTACTGGCAGCGCAGATGTTCTCTACGCAATTGCCATGTGGATTGCTCGGACCGGTCTCCGCCTGGGGGGCATTGGCATTGAGATCGAGGGAATCGAGCGAATTGATCCGGCCGAAACGTACATCTTCATGTGCAATCACGTTTCCAACCTCGATCCGCCGATCCTCATACCGGCGCTTCCGCGGCGCACCTCTGTTCTTGTGAAGAAAGAGTTGTTTCAGGTTCCCATTTTAGGACGAGCAATGCGTATGGGAGACCTGGTCGCGGTCGACAGGCGCAACCGTGAAGCCGCAGTCAACAGCATGCGCGAAGCGGAAGCGGTAATGGGCCGGGGACTAAACATGACGGTCTTCCCCGAAGGAACGCGTTCGCGGGATGGGCAAATGCTTCCGTTTAAGAAGGGCCCTTTCTATCTGGCGATGGACAGCGGCGTTCCAGTCGTTCCTGTAACGATCCTGGGCTCGGAGTCACTTATGCCCAAGGGCAGCGCGCTGATCCATTCCGGAACAGTGCGCCTGGTCTTTCATGCGCCGATTTTTCCCAAGCAATTTACAGAGAACGAGGAATTGATTTCTGCGGTGCGCAACGAAATTGCCTCGGCGCTACCGTCCGCTCTGCGCGAAGCGGATCTTGACTCCTCGCCGTGACATTTCACGCAAAAACAGATCCGCCGGGACGTCGAGCTCTTGTCGAATCCCTCCGTGCTTGGCTATCGAACCACCGGACATCATCTGCAGAACCACCGACGCAGGCCAAGCCGTGGTGCGCATCATCGACGTCAAGCACGTTCTGCGGTCGTATTCATCGATCATTGTGTAAGAGAGCACGTGTTTGCCTACATGCGCCTCGATCCGCATGATCGTTACATCCGGTTCTTCGCCGGAAAGCTTTTCGAGAAATAGGTGCGAAGTGAGCTCTCTCGGGCTAATCTCGCCCGAATTTAGGCGGCGCTTTTCGCTAGAAAAAAATCCTAAGTCATAGAGTCCGCGAATCAAGGTGTAATGATCGGGGTAGCGCAGCGTCTTCTCGAAGCATTCGCCAACTTCGCCTTGGAAGCTTTCCGGCATGGTCGACGTTCCACCAGAGGTGTGGAATGCGACCATCGGATGAAAACCACGAATGCGAAATTGTTCGGGCTCGGTGAGCGGCTCGATCTCGACCAGCTTTCCGCCTTTAAGTACTCTCGCCGGTTCCACATACTCGTTAATGAGCCCTTCGACGGAAAATACCAACTGATATTCGAATGGTGGTCGAGGCTTCTTCGGCAGCCCACCTACATAAAGTTTGAGCGCATCGATTGATGATTTGTGCCCCTTCTTCGTGGACGGGGCTGCTACGCGACTTGGCTTCTTCTGCGATCGCAGACGCCGCACTAGATCGCCCGCCAGAATGCTTGCCATGCCTGGCGACAAACCACAGTCGGGAGCGAGGCCAACCCCATTCTTCTCGGCCTCTGCACTCATTGCCAGCGTTTTTCTGACAACTGTGTTGTTGCCGCCGAGGTCGGCAAAGTGGCAGCCGGCACCGATGGCGGCGCGTGCCAGGCCCACATTGAAAAAGTAGGGAACCGCTGACAGCACGCCCATATGTCCGCGCATGAGAGCAGAAGCAGAGCCCTCGTCAGCCGCGTCCAGGGAAAGAGCTCGCACTGGCGCGCCCTTCTTCCCATGACTATTCGCGATGAATTGGGCCGCGTCCTGCGCTCGCGCTATGTCAGCATCCGCCAGCGTCACCGACTCCACACCAGGAGATCGAGCCATGTCGAACGCGGCCGCCGATCCCATCATTCCCGCCCCAATGACCAATAATTTCATTTGCTCTCTTGAACGTCTGTCCTGTAGCTAGATCAGATGAATACGCAGGCTCGGGCTGCGAGTTCATCCTTTACCGCCGTGCTGATATGTCTGTGAAGCGGAATCGGCTAGGTACCTGCATCTGAAATCGCGATGGATCCGCCAGATTTGAACAAGGGAGTGTAAATGAGGATCGCCTCAGTGCAAAGCGGGAGATCACCCGATGCCGAGCTCGTCGGCAGACTCGAGAGGTGTGCCACATCGACGGCAGATTACTGCTGAACAGTCTCCGCAAGTCAGTGGATCAGTGACCTCGACGGCGCAATTCGGGCAGTACAGACTCTCCTTGCCGTTGTCAGGCTTGGACGTGTTGGCTGGCACGGAGGGAGGTTAGCACAAGCCAGGTTTTATGATCGCCGTTTGGTCTTAGCGGATTCCATGCTCGAAGATACAGAGTGATGTGAGTTCACTCCTGAATGCCTGAGCAAATCACTCAATATCGTGGACGCCTCGCGCCTTCACCGACAGGTCTGTTCCATCTAGGCCATGCGCGAACTTTTTGGATCGCGTCGCAGCGTGCTGCCGAACGAGACGGAGTTCTCATCCTCCGCAACGAGGATTTGGATCCGCAGCGATCCCGTTCGGAATTCGTCGAGGCAATGTACGAGGATCTTCGCTGGCTAGGCATCGAATGGTCCGAAGGTCCGGACTGTGGAGGACCGTATGCGCCGTACTCACAAAGCGAGCGTCGTGAGTTCTATCTCGACGCATGGCGTAGGCTGCGTGACGCAGGCACAATCTATCCCTGCACCTGCTCACGCAAAGACGTGGCTCAGGCGGCAGGAGCTCCGAACAACGACGACGACGATGAGCCCATATACCCCGGAACGTGCAGACATCGAGCAGATGCTTCCTGTTTCTCAACGCCCGCCGGGGTGAACTGGCGCTTCCGAGTTCCCGATGACGAAGAGATCGCATTTAATGATCTGCATCTCGGCCGGCGGCGCTATCTAGCCGGTCGGGACTTCGGAGATTTCTTAGTCTGGCGTCGCGACGACGTTCCTGCCTATCAGCTCGCTGTTGTCGTCGACGATGCGGCAATGCGAATCATCGAAGTCGTGCGCGGTGCAGATTTGCTCAGGTCGACGGCTCGACAGATTCTCATTTATCGCTCCCTTAGTTTGGAGCCCCCTCAGTACTATCACTGTGATCTTGTGCGGGATGAGTCGGGAAAACGGCTGGCCAAGCGCCACGATGCTCTGAGCATCCGCTTTCTGCGTGAGGGCGGATGGACACCGGAGCAAACGCGGAAAGCGGCGTGTTTGCCGGCTAAGCCATGCCTCGACTGACGCAATGGTGAACTCTGGGCTCTATCAATCTAGATTGCGACTGCGTTTGCGATCCCTTCTATCGCCGTCAGGGCCTGAGTCAGTTCAAGCGAGATGGTATGACGCTTCTCGAGGAAAGCCGGCGAGTTGTAGGAGACCCAGGTCTGATTGCCTGGATCCTGCGCGACAAGCAGCTTGAGCGGCAAATCCAGCGCTATCGAAGGTGAGGCGAGCATGAGCGGAGTTCCTGCTTTGGGACTCCCAAAGATGACCAGCTTCGTTGGTGGCATCTGGAGTCCAGCGGCTGCTGCCTCTCCGCTGTGGTCTATAGTACAGAAGATTTTCAGTCCCTTGCTGGCGACGAGTCGATCGATCCTTTGTATCGTCTCGGAGAAAGAATGCAGGCTACGAACGCTGACAATTCCGTTTTCCTTTAGACCGACTACCCCAGACATAAGTTCCTCCGTGTTAACTACGCGTGGGAGCGCTTGAATTCATCAAAGCTCGCCAAGAAACGGTCCATGTCGGCCGGCAATAGATAGTAGGGCGTCGAGAGGCGCAGCTTCGAGGGTTCGCCTCCGCGAATTCGAATTTTCTTGTCCTGCCACATCCAATGCTCCATCTCCATTCGCTTCAGAGGTGGGACATTTACCGTCACGATGCCGCAACGCATGCTCGGATCGGGCGAAGTCCAGGATACGGCTCCGCGTCTTGTCATCTCGGCGAGCATTCGGTCGGCGAGTTGGCGATGACGGCGTTCAATTCGATCCAGGCCGATCTCGTTGGCAAGTTCCATGGAAGCTCGCAGTCCAGCAAGCATCGGAACATTTGACGATCCAATTCGCTGAAATCGCTCCGCCTTCAGTTCCGGTTGTTGCCAGCCTTCGGTCGCGATGGTGTTCCATACACGATCCTGTACCTCCGTCCTGATGTACAAGAAACCCGTCCCCTTCGGCGCTTGCAGCCACTTATGTGGCGATGAGGTGTACATGTCACAGCCGATGTCGTGCAGGTTTAGCGGCATCATGCCGATGACGTGGGCTCCATCGAAGGCGCTCAGGATTGCCTTATTTCGCGCGAGAGCTGCGATCTCCTTCACTGGTTGCACAACTCCGGTAACTGTCGTTATGTGGCTGGTAAAAATGATTCGCGTTCGCGGAGTGATCGCATCGTTGATGCGGTTGAGAATGTCAGTGGGCGATTTCGGCGGGAGAGGAATTTGATATTTCTTGACTACTACACCGTAGCGTTTCTGGCGCAGCAGCCAGGGCTGTTCACCTCCCGGATGCTCCTGGTCGCTCATTAGGACTTCGTCGCCCGGCTTCATCTCGAGGCCGTTCGCGATGTAGTTGTTCGCCTCGGTGGCGTTGCGAACGAGGGCGATCTCATCTCGATCGGCTCCCACAAACCGTGCGAGGGGATCGCGATACTCGTTCCATGAGGCGTAGCCCCAGATCGGATAGTCCTCAGGATCGGTTTGCGCCATCTGCTCGGTCTGATGGAAGGCTTCGACAATGGCGCGAAGCACGGGACGGGGCGAGGATCCCACGGTCCCATTGTTCAGGTAGACCTCATCGGTGGGAATCAAAAACTGCTTGCGAAGCTCAGACCAGTAGGCTTCCTGATCGCGATCGTAGAGATCTCTTGGAGGAAGTGGATGGTTGTCGGACTGAGCCGCAGCCTGAGCTTCGGCCAGCGAAAACGGCAAACCGGCAACGGCTGCCATGGCGGCGGATGAAAATATGAAGCGACGGCGATCGAGCACGAGTATCTCCCGGTATGACCGGGCAACATGCTGGACTTCCGTCGCCACCGTGTCAAGAACAGTTCGACGAAATGAAGTTAACTCTTCATCTTGCGTCGCTCGCAGCTTGTAACGACCGAGGACGGGTCGATGGCATCGCGATCTTTTTGCATTTCCACCACCTTGCCCTCCTTATCGATCAGGTATGTCACACGACGCGCAGCTTTGTAAGTCGAGTTGTATACGCCGTATTCCTTGCTGGTGTCACCGCCCATATCGCTCAGTAGCGGAAAGGTCACTCCGATTTGAGCTGCCCAGGCCTTGTTCGCGAAAGGACTGTCCATGCTCACACCCAGGACCTGGGTGTCAGCGCCTTCCAGTTTCTTGAGCTGATCCTGGAAAGCCTTCATTTCCTTCTCTCAACCACCGGTGAAGGCGAAAACGTAAAACGCGAGTACGACATTCTTTTTGCCACGGAAGTCGGAAAGCTTCACCTCTTTGCCGGTCTGGTCGCGAAGACTGAAATCAGGTGCTGCGTCGCCAACTTTAATTTTGGGTTCAGGGGTGGAATTTTGATCGGCGGCATAGGCCGTCGACGCTGAAACAAGGAGCAGAGCTGTAACAAGAACGCTAAGGATCGATTTACGCATCAAGTAGCTCCTAATGGGGCGAGTCAGGGTACCCGCAGTTACCCCACGTGGTCAACGTAGGTTCTCTTGCGTATAGCGCAGAAAACCCAGTACAGTGCAAAGTTCTGGGACACAATGGCGCAAAGTAAGGAAGCGGGCAAGTCGAAATCGGCACAATCCTCCGAAGAGCGGGGACGAATCGGAGCTAGGAGGGTTAACGGGACCCGTATTGGGGATAAATATCAGCGTATTCTTGACGCCGCTATTGCCGTCATTGCCGAAAAGGGATTCCACAATAGCCGGGTGTCGGACATCGCAGATCGTGCGAACGTCGCTGACGGCACCATCTACCTTTACTTTAAGTCCAAAGAACAGATCCTGATGACAGCGCTCGACAACGCGTTCGAGGCCTTTCTACGGCAGGCGAAAGAAGAGATGTCGGGGGTAGACGACGCTGCCGCGAAGCTTCGTGTGTTGGCACGCCTGCACCTTCGCGAACTGAATCGGAACAGAAACCTCGCTGTGGTATTGCAAACGGAATTGCGGCAGAGTGCAAAGTTCCTCGCCGAGTTCTCGCAGCGTGAGTTGAAGGGATACTTTAACTTAATCCGCGAGGTGATTCGCGATGGCCAGCAGCGGGGAAGCATACGTCGTGACATCTCCGACAAGATTGCTGCCGCCTGCCTTTTTGGCGCAATGGACGAGCTAGTAACCGCCTGGGTATTGAGCACCTGGGAGTATGATCTTGCGGCTGCGGCTGACCCAGTAGTCGATCTGCTTCTTTCTGGAATGGAGTCTCGCACCTGAGCACCTTGCGCACCCTTAACGAAATCTTCTTTGCAGCAGTCGACCGCGATCTGTCACGCGTCATGAGCTTCGAGCGCGCGGGGGGCTGGCACGACATCGCTTCGCGCGAAATGTATACGCGCGTTCATCAGGTGGCTCAGCAGCTTAAGCACTGGCAGATTCGCAAAGGCGACCGCGTTGCGCTCATCGCTGAAAACCGTTTCGAATGGGCCATCACCGATTGGGCTTGTCTGCTGATGGGAGTAGTCGATGTTCCGATTTATCCAACCCTCACCGCCGAGCAAACAGCGTTCGTCTTAAAGAACTCCGGCGCGCGGGCAATCTTTCTCTCCACGCGGAAGCAGCTCGACAAGGTGCTCAGCATCAACGACGAAACTCAGGTCGAGCATGTTGTGGTCATGGATGATCTGGATGATCCGGTTGCGGTTCGAATGAGTGAGATCATGCGCGCGGATCAGGCTGTCGCACGCGATTCAGAATTCGATAAGAGCGCGCAATCCGTTGCTCCCGACGATCTTGCGACGATCATTTACACCTCCGGCACCACAGGCGTTCCGAAGGGAGTGATGCTGACCCACGGCAACATCGCGTCGAACCTCGAACAAACAGGACGCAGCCTCGGCTGGCAGCCGGGGCAAGTGACGCTATCGTTTCTGCCGCTCTCTCACGTCACGGCGCGTCACGTGGATTACCTTTGCTTCCTGCGTGGAGTCACGCTCGCCTACTGCCCTAGTTTCGACGAACTTCCAGCAAAGCTTCAGCAGATTCGTCCTCACCTGTTCGTTGGTGTTCCACGAGTCTATGAAAAAGTTCGACAAGGAGTTGAAGGTCGCGCTGCAACTGGTCTGAAAAAGCCGGTGTATGAATGGGCGTTGCGCGTTGGGCAAGATCATCGCAATGAAGTAGTGCGAGGAGAAAGACCTGCCGACTGGCAATGGGAAGTTGCCAATCGCGTTGTTTATAAGGCGATCCATCAGTGGTTTGGTGGAAGGGTTGAGATGTACGTCTCCGGTGGTGCTCCTTTGGGCATCGATCTGGCGCGTTGGTACGCCGACGTAGGGATTCGCATCCTCGAAGGATATGGCCTCACTGAGACCTCCCCGGTTATCGCTGTCAACGATCCTGAAGCAAACAAGCTTGGAACCGTTGGCAAGCCGCTTCCGAATGTGGAGTGCCGTATCGCCGAAGACGGCGAGCTGCTAGTTCGCGGCCCATCGATCTTCAAGGGCTATTGGAAGAATCCCGAAGAGACCGCAAAGGCCTTCGATGGGGAATGGTTCAAGACCGGCGACATCGGCAACATCGATGCCGATGGATTTCTCAGCATCACCGATCGAAAGAAAGATCTGATCAAAACCAGCGGCGGAAAATTTGTTGCTCCACAGCCAATCGAAAACAAGCTGAAGATGTCGCCGTTAGTTGGACATCCAGTAGTAGTCGGGAATGGCAGGAAGTTCACCAGTGTGATCATCTGCCCTAACTTTCCCGCGCTCGAGCAGTGGGCTTCCGAACTGGCCATTCCTTTCACGTCCCGAGAGGCCCTGATAAGAGATCCAAAGGTGATCGAAGCCTACGAGAAGATTGTGGCTGACGCGAACCAGGAACTCGCGCAGTTCGAAACGCTCAAGAGAGTTCTTCTCGTTCCCGACGATTTCACTGTCGACAAAGGCGAGATGACGCCAACACTCAAGCTCAAGCGGCGCGTGATCGAACAAAAGTACAAAAAGCAGATTGATGCCATGTATGAAAGTGCGCACATTTCGCATCCGGCGACGGTCTAGCGCGTAGAATTGGAGTGGCTCGAACCAGACCATGGACGAACTAGTAATCGCTCGACGCGCCTTCAACTCCCGCCTCATCGTGGGCACCGGAAAATACAAGAATGGCGAGCAGACGAGGCGTGCAATTGAAGCCTCAGGCTCTGAAATCGTTACCGTGGCTGTGCGCCGCGTGAGCCTTGATCGCAGCAAAGAATCTCTGCTCGACTCCATCGATCAGCGTCGCTACTTTCTGCTGCCCAACACGGCAGGCTGCTACACCGCGGATGAAGCTATCCGAACTGCAATGCTTGGCCGCGAGGTTGGTCTGTCGGATTGGGTGAAAGTAGAGGTCATTGGCGATCAGAAGACTCTCTTTCCCGATGTGCAAGCAACGATCGAAGCCACGCGAATCCTGGTGAAGGAAGGTTTCACGGTCCTCCCGTATACATCTGATGATGTTGTAGTTGCGAAGCGATTGCTGGACGCCGGAGCCAGCGCGATCATGCCGCTGGGAGCGCCCATTGGCAGCGGACTCGGCATTCAGAATGCGGCGACGATTCGTATTCTGCGCGAGATGATTACGGATGTTCCGCTAATCGTAGACGCGGGTGTGGGTACCGCTTCCGATGCCACGGTAGCCATGGAACTCGGAGCCGATGCAGTCCTCATGAACACTGCCATCGCCAACGCCGAAGACCCTGTGCTGATGGCGGAGGCTATGCAACACGCCGTGATCGCTGGGCGCAGCGCCTACCTCGCAGGCCGCATGCCGAAAAAGCTGTACGCTACCGCGAGCTCGCCCTTGGAAGGCGTGGTGCGCTAGGCCATGACCGAGTCGGCGAAAGATCGGTTCTCCTCCTACGATGAATTCTTCACGTTCTACTTGAAGGAACACTCGAGCCCGGGGAATCGCTGGATGCACGCTTGCGGGACGCTGCTGGGCTTAGCAGTGTTCATCGGCGCTATCGCCACTCGGCACTACATCTGGGCTCTGCTCTGGATTCCAATCGGCTATGGTTTCGCCTGGACCGGTCACTTCCTAATCGAAGGCAATAAACCGGCGACCTTCGGACATCCGTGGTGGTCGTTCCTCAGTGACTTTCGGATGTTGGGGTTGATGCTCACGGGAAAGTTGAAGAACCGATCATCCCTGGGTTAAGCGACCATGGTCTACTTCAAAAGTGTGGCGATGGGGCTTTGTACTCTAGTCGCGCTTGTTGTCGTTTCGCCCCTCATCATTCTCCCCTTTTTGACCTATCAGGCTCGCCGGCAATTCCCAAATCAAACCATCTTCCTTGTCTGGCATCCAGTCTCACTCGTGAAACACTCACCAGTGGCTTGGTTGCTCCTGTTTCTGGCATTCGCCGCTGGTTTTGGCTGGAGGTATCGACAGCTCACTCGCTGACTTCCCCGGTTCACCTATACAGCATTCACAGCTTAGATTCTGCGGACCATAAGTAACCTACCTCCCAGCTACGAAGTGTGCTTTGCTAAACCCAGCACTGGTGAGGCAGTTTCATGCGCGTGTACAAGATTCCTCGTTGGCCCATTTTGGTGATCCTATGTTTCGTGATTGCTCTTTTCCTTACGCCGCCTGCTCGCCTTTCGACTCAACGACAATCGCCAACTACGGTCACAAGGAATGCCAACGCTTTCCAGAGCAAACTCGGAGAGTTGCAGGAAGCGCATCTGCGCGGAGAGGCTGGCACCGAGGTCCGACTCACATCGGACGAAGTAGCAGCGGCACTCGTTGTCGCAAATCCGCAGCCACAAGCCCAGCCCACTCAGACTGTCTCGACGAATAACACTCCCAGCGGTTCTGCGGCCCTGATGCCCGAGCAAGTCCCGGTGAAGGATCCCCAGGTGGTTTTCGACGGGGACGAAGTCAAAGGACAGTTTGTAACGAATGTCTACGGCAAAGATGTCTTCGTTACACTGAGCGGTCACATAGGCACGCAGGACGGCTATGCCACTTTTCAACCCACAAGCTTCAAGGTCGGGAGCATGCCCGTGCCTATTTCGATAGTGCAGGCTCAACTGGATAAGAAGCTGAGCGAGCCGGAAAGCCGCGAAAAGCTGAAGTTGCCGGAGTTCGTTAGCGATCTGAAAATCGAGAACGGGCAGTTGGTGATTACGGAAAAATAAGCCTCACACGTATCTGGCGCATGAGCACGTTTGAAAACAAATGGCGAGAATACAAGAGGCTAAGAAGTCAATTCGTGCTTGTATTTCTCGGCTACATCCCTATTGGTGCCGTCGTGCTGTTCTTGAGTCGCCTGATTCTCAGCTCAGATAAGCCAGTCATAGTATGCGCAATCTCTTGGATGGTCCTATGCGGTTACTCAGGATTGCGTCTCACTTTCTGGCCTTGCCCGCGATGCGGAGAGCTGCATTTTGTGAGTTGGTTTTTTCACAACGCATGGGCGCGGCGTTGTAGGCATTGCGGCTTGCCGAAATACTCAGACCAATAGCGCGCGATGCCGCTCTGGTTTGCCCGTTGTGAAAGCCTCCTATAAAATCGTGAGTTTCCTTCATGTGGAAGGAACTGCTTAGAGTTCCTTCCTCCTCTGAAATCCCCGATACATGAAAATTCACGAGTATCAAGCCAAAGGCATTCTTGCGAAGTACGGCGTCGTGGTCCCGCGCGGCGAGATGGCCAACACCAAGGAAGAAGCGTTTGAGATTGCCAAGCGTCTGCTTGGTGCCGGCGCGAAGGGAATCGTTGTCAAGGCGCAGATCCACGCCGGCGGACGCGGCAAGGGCGGCGGCGTAAAGTTGGCCAAGACCGCCGAAGAGGCGGAACAGCTCGCGGGCAAGATCCTTGGCATGCAGTTAGTCACGCATCAGACAGGTCCCCAGGGTCAGAAAGTGCAGCGTCTGCTGATTGAAGAGACTCTGCCCATCGAACGCGAACTTTATCTGGGTATTGTGCTGGATCGTGCTACCTCGAAGCTGGTCTTCATGGCCTCCGCGGCAGGTGGAATGGAGATTGAAGAAGTTGCCGCCAAAGATCCGAATGCAATTCTGAAAGAGACCATTGATCCCGCTGTAGGGTTTCAAGCCTTCCAGGCGCGCAAGCTGGCGTTCGCGCTGGGTCTCAAATCGGAACAAATAAACCCAGCCGTGCAGTTGATGACTGCGCTATATCGCGCAACTGCCGAGTCCGATGCTTCGCTCTGTGAGATCAATCCCTTCATCACCACAACCGATGGCCGAGTCTTCGCCCTGGACGCGAAGATGAACTTCGACGACAACGCGCTTTTCCGCCACAAAGACATCAAAGAACTGCGCGACATCGCCGAAGAAGATCCGCTCGAAGTGGAAGCTTCAAAATACAGCCTGAATTACATCCGTCTAGATGGAAATATCGCCTGCATGGTGAACGGCGCGGGCCTGGCGATGGCGACGATGGACATCATCCAATACGCAGGCGGCATGCCGGCGAATTTCCTCGATGTCGGCGGGGGAGCCAATGCTGAGCAGGTCGAACACGCTTTCGAGATCCTGCTGAGCGACAAGAATGTGAAAGCAGTGCTCATCAACATTTTCGGAGGGATTCTGCGCGTGGATACGTTGGCCAAAGGTGTAGTTGAAGCAGCTCGCAAAACCAAGATTGGAATCCCGGTTGTGCTCCGTCTCGAAGGTACCAACGTTGAGCAAGGCAGAGAAATTTTGAAGCAATCAGGGCTCAACTTCGTCGTCGCGGAGACGATGAAGGACGCAGCAGAAAAAGTCGTCAAAGCGGCTAAGGCTAGTTAGCAACAGAGACCATGTCGATACTTGTAGACAAAAATACTCGACTGATCGTCCAGGGCATCACGGGACGCGAAGGCACATTCCATGCCAAGGGATGTGCTGAATACGGAACAAAAGTTGTTGGCGGGGTGACGCCGGGAAAAGGTGGAACCACGCACGAAGGCTGGCAGGTCTACAACACTGTTGAACAGTCCATGCGGGAAACCGCCGCCAACGCCACGATGATTTTTGTGCCGCCTCCCTTTGCGGCTGACGCGATCATGGAAGCTGCGGATGCCGGCATACCGCTAATCGTCTGCATTACCGAAGGTATTCCAGTGATGGACATGGTTCGAGCTTGGGAGTACCTGCAGGGCAAGCGCTCTCGACTTATTGGACCCAACTGTCCGGGGATCATCTCGCCAGGCAAGTGCAAGATCGGGATCATGCCGGGTAGAATTCACAAGCAGGGAAGCGTTGGCATTGTATCCCGATCTGGAACGCTCACGTATGAGGCTGTTTATCAGCTTTCGCAGCGTGGCATCGGACAATCGACGGCGATTGGCATCGGCGGGGATCCAATCATCGGTACGACGTTCGTCGATGCTCTCAAACTCTTCAACGAAGATCCCGAAACAGAAGCCATCATCATGATCGGGGAAATCGGTGGCAATGCTGAGGAGACTGCAGCGGAGTACGTGAACAAGCACGTTCGTAAGCCGGTGGTCTCGTTCATCGCTGGGCAGACCGCACCTCCGGGACGCCGCATGGGCCATGCCGGTGCCATCATCTCCGGAGGACACGGTACGGCCAGCGAAAAGATCAAAGCGCTGGAAGCTGCAGGAATTCAGGTGGCGAAATCGCCTGCGGTGATTGGCGAGACGCTCGCTCGAGCGATTGGACAATCCGCAAGAGCATCGTGAATACACATTGCATGATAGAGACGTCCGTCGCTGAGGACTGCCTCTCTACTGTTGCGCGTGCCATGCTGCTGCCAATACCGAACATTTTCACAGGAAATCTGATTCACAGGAAATCTGAACTAAGGACTCATAAAACGTAATGAAGACTCTGGAACGAACATTCAGCATCATCAAACCGGACGCGGTGGCGAAGAATGCGACTGCGGACATCCTCGGCATGATTCAGCATGCCGGTTTCAACATTCTTGGCATGAAGATGCTTTCAATCACGAAGAAGCAGGCGGAAGGCTTTTACGCTGTGCACGCGAGTCGTCCGTTCTTCGAGTCCCTCACGAAGTTCATGTCTTCCGGACCGATAGTGGTGCTCGCGCTGGAAAAGGAAAATGCAATTGCGGATCTGCGAAAGTTGATGGGTGCTACCGATCCAGCGAAGGCCGAACACGGGACAATCCGCAAGAAGCACGCGGCAAGCATCGAGGCGAATTCGATTCACGGTTCGGATGCAGAGGAGACTGCACGCTTTGAGTTGGGTTACTTCTTCGCGGGATACGAGCTCAAGAGGTAACGAGCTGCATCGTAAAGACCTCCGCCGCGGCGGACTGCGTCTCTACCTGGAGCAGAAATAATGCCGGTTATTCAAATCACACTCTTAAAAGGCCGCACGCTCGAGCAGAAGCGCAAAGTTGCCGCGCGTCTGACCGACGCGCTCGTGGAAGAAGCAGGCGCGAATCGTGCGGCGGTGACGGTGACTTTCGTTGAAGTCACCAAGGCGGACTACGCGAGCGGTGGATTCCTCCTTGCCGATAAACAGTAGCGGTCTGATTTGAAGCTTATGCGTAAGCCGGTTCGAGTAAGCCTAACAGAGCTTCGAGCAGCATGCGCTCACCATCGCGGGAGTCGATGGCGGCATCCACTTCGTGGTGCTTCCCACTGGCGTGAATTACCAAAACGCGAGTCAGAGAGTTAGCCTTCTTCGCCATGTATGGGAGGTGGTGGCGGTCGTCTCTGGTCAGGGTGTGACCGAGCATGACTACATCGTATTTATCCTGGCGGACAGCTTCTTCAATCGCACGGCGTCCCACTGCGGTCTTCACCAAGTACCCGTTCTTTTCCAGAACGCTAAGGTGAAGCTTTAGAGATTCCGCATCGCCCTCTCCGTACAGAATCTTTGCCTTGACCGAAGTCTTGCCCATCTACCACCTCCGCGATGCGGAGAGTAGCAGTTAGGCGATGCCGCCTGAAGATACCGAAAGACAGGGCTCTGGTAACTGTACGCAGCTTGACTCAGCGCACAGTGAGCGGAGCTACTGCATGTACTTGTTCAACAATAGCTTGCGCGTCGATCTTGTACTTTGCCAGTAGCTCTTCGGGGGTACCGCTGTGCGGCACCTCACGAACTGCCAGGCGATAGACTCTCACCCCTTCGGGTCCAACGGCCTCAGCTACCGCGTCACCGATTCCGCCGGCGGCGTAGTGATCCTCGACCGTGATGATCGTGTTGTTCGTGGCAGCGGCTGCCCTCAGCAGCGTTGCCGTGTCTACCGGGCGGACACTGAAGAGATCGATTACTCGAATCGGAACGCCGTGTTTCTTCAATTCATCGTATGCCCGCAAAGCTTCGGTGAGCGTGACACCTCCACCTGCAACTGTGACAACGTCCTCGTTGCTTTGACGCAGCACCTTGGCTTTCCCAATTTCGAACTTTTCATCGTTTTTGTAGATGACGGACTGCTTCGGACGGCCGGCGCGAATATATGCAATACCGTGGTGTGAGGCAGCAAGATCGACCGCATGCCACGCGCTGACCGCATCGCTTGGATAAAGCACGATCGATTCCGCCATGGAGCGGAAGAGGCTGAGGTCTTCCAGGCCCATCTGAGAAGAGCCGTCTTCGCCGATGGAAACGCCAACGTGCGTGCCAATGAACTTCACGTTGAGGTGCGCGAGTCCGGCCAGACGGATGAAATCGGCAGCGCGAGTGAAAAAGCAGGCGAAAGTCGATGTGAACGCGATTTTGCCGGTGGCTGCGAAGCCCATCGTTGCTCCGACCATGTTCTGTTCGGCAATGTACATCTCGAAGAAGCGATTCGGCGCGACTTTCTGGAAAAACTCGGTGTGGGTGGAGTTCTCGACGTCGCCGTCAGTACAAACAACGTTCTCATTGGTTTTGCCAATTTCCGCAAGCGCCAGACCCGCAGCTTCGCGTGTCGCAACCTCCTTACCAAGTTCGTATTGCGGAGTCGAGATGTGCTTGTAGGGCCCGTAGTGTTTCACCTTGCCAGACGGCTTGCTTGGCATCGGTTTTGGAGCATTTGTCTTTACAAACTGTTTCTCCAATTCTGCAACTGCTTTGTCTGCTTCCTCCTTCTTCAACGCTTTGCCATGCCAGCCGTTCTTATCTTCGATGAAGGAGACGCCTTTACCTTTCAGCGTTTGCGCCAGGATTACAGTTGGATTTCCTTTTGTCTGCTTGGCGTTGTCGAAAGCGTCGAGCAGCTCCCGAACATTGTGGCCATCAACGACCAAAGCGTTCCATCCGAATGCCAACCATCGCTGCCTGTAAACGTCCATGTGATGCTCAAGCATCGTTGGCTGGCTTTGGCCGAGACGATTCACGTCTACGACTGCGCAAAGGTTATCTACTTTGTGATGGACTGCAACCTCAGCAGCTTCCCAAACCGAACCTTCGGCATTCTCGCCATCGCCTAAGAGCGCATACGAGCGAAAGTTTGAGCCATCTACGCGCGCATCGAGAGCCATGCCGAGTGCCACAGAGATTCCTTGACCCAGCGAGCCCGTTGGGACAGAGACAAACCTAAGGACCGGAGTGGGATGTCCCTCAAGATCGGAATCGATTTTGCGCAGTGTGAGCAGGTGCTCGCGGCTGATGTAGCCGAGCTCTGCCCAGGTCGAATAGAGCACCGGCGCAGCGTGCCCCTTGGAAAGCACGAACTTGTCGTTAGCCGGATTCGCAGGATCTTGTGGATCGAAGTTCATAACCGAGAAGAAGAGGCAGGCCATAATCTCGGCAGCCGACATACAACTCGTCGGGTGTCCGCTGCCTGCTGCTGTGGTCGCGCGAATGGAGTCGATTCGGAGCTGGGTGGCTATGTTGTGTAACGAGTCGAGCAGATCTTGTGAGTAGGGCACTGGGGGCTCCCGGAGAAGAGAAGTGGGAAACGTTTCAGTCTATGTTTACCAGGGGTACAGGTCAATGTAGCTTGACTGAAAGAGCACTCAGCCTTCAGCGCTTAGCCTTCAGCCGATTGGCTCTTGGGGGCCTGCCCGTTAGTAGGATTCCCGGAACGTAATAATGTGGACACACTCAACAAAGTTTACTGGCTGAATGCCGAGCGCTGAAGGCTTAGTGCTGTTTCAACGAGCAGAGATCAACACCACGGTTGCATCATCGACTGCAGACTCACTAGAGCTGAACCCACGCACATCGTCCAGGATCTCTTCCGTCGAGATATTCGGATACTGCATCAGGGCTTCGAGACGAGCGGTTCCGTACTCCTCCTGCTCGTGGCCGATGGCTTCGGAGATTCCGTCGCTGTAGAGCAGCACCTTACCGCCATCAGCGAGCGTTACCGTCGACTCTGAGAAAGACGTTTCCGCGATGCCGAGCGGCAATCCCGAATCGGTCTCAATCAGACGCGTGCAAGTGCCTTTGGAGATCACCGGCCAAGGATGACCGGCATTTGCAAATGTAAAAGTGCGCTGCCTGGGATCGAGTACACCGTAGACCATGGTTACGAAGCGACCTGAGGGGAAGTCGCGTAACAGTGTGCGGTTCAATTTCGCCAGAACCTCTCCGGGGCTTGAAGTCGTTTCAGCTATGGAGCGAAATACGCTGCGCGTTGCCGACATGAGGAGCGCCGCTGCAATACCTTTTCCGGCGACATCGGCGAGCACCAATCCCCACTTCCCATCGGGAAGTTCAAGGTAATCGTACCAGTCGCCTCCAACCGCCCCCGCTGGAAGTGTTGCACCGGTAACGGCGAACTCGGGCAAGAGCACGGAAGAATTAGGCAGAAGTTGTTGCTGAATCTGGCGGGCCTCTTCCGCCTCCCTGCTCAGGCGCTCATTTATTTCGCGTTCGCGTTGAAAGAGCCGGGCATTTTCCACTGCGATGGCGATATGATCCGCGAGGACGCGCAACACCTTTAGTTGTTCTGGCGCGAATCCGTCCACGTCAGGATGGACGGCGTTGAAGACGCCGATCACTCGATCACCGAGCTTCAGCGGAATTGCGACCGCCGACTTCGCGCCCTCATCACACGGCAAATAGTACGGATCGCGAGTCACGTCGGGCGCATAGTGCATTTTTCCGGTGAAGGCGACGTGCCCGACCATGCCTTCCTCACCGATTTTTAAGACATGTCCTTTCTCGTGGGTTGCGCAGCAGTGCATGGTGGCTGCCACCATTTCGTCTCGCGTTTCATGGCGCAGGAAGATATCCACTTCCAGGCAACCGAATGAGCAGGCGATGTCGTTGACGATGCTGTCGACCAGCAGTCCCAGGTCGAGGATCGACGTGATCTTCTTCGCCGCCTTCTGCAGCTTAAGAAGGTTCTCGATCAGCTCCTGCTGGACCATCGGCGGCGGAGGAAATGTGGCAAATGTTGTCCTCGGAGCAGTAGCCATTGTAGACACCCTGTAAGGAGGCTGGCGGAGTATGTGGGGAGGCCAGCCGCCTTTCTTGATGCTTTTCGGAGGTCAACGATGCTTTTTCTTAGACCGAAGAGAACGCAGATCTCCGGTCATCGCGCCGATTTCGAGATGAGTTAACCGGAAATTTTGCCGTTTTTGACTTGATCCCCGGGTTTAAAGGACTTACAAAAGATGACCCCCGGGAATTCCCCGATGTGCCGGGGATTGGCCGGGGATAATCCCAAGGACGGCCGGGGATCTTCGGGGATCGATCCCCGAAAGTTCGGGGGATTCGAGCGGGGATTCTCGATCGCTCGATCGAAGCGAACCGCGGACGTAGTCACTTCGACTCATCGTCGTGTTGCTAAACAGCGATTTCACGGAGTCAGCTTCAACTTCCTTCATCAACACTCCAGACATAACTACGCCTCCCATTGTGGGATAAACCGAAATGGGACACCTGGGCCAGTGATATCGCAGACAGAGCAAAAAAGTCAATGGTCGATCCGTTGCTCTAGATCTCCCTTCGGCCAAGCAAAGCAAGTACTTGCAAGCGAGCAAAGAAATATTTTCGTTATCCGTCACTCTATCAAGATCCGTGGTGTTCGATTTAGGTGACCATCGGCTTCAGCTGCTGTTACCGAGCGTTTGAAGCCGATCCGTCTCCCTCAAGTGAATCGACTACTGGATCAGCGAGACTGTCCAATACCTGCTTCATTAGGAAAACGATAGGCGCTGGGGGAGGGGAAGCCGGCAGCTTCGTCCTCGAGAATCAGAATCCAGTCCTGGCCTCGTCCTGATGTTGGTGGAGCGTAGGTTTGATAGCCCTCATTCAAAGTGCCGTGGACGTGGTAAGAGGCACCATAGCGCGGATCGAACCAGATTTCCTTCAGACGAGGTCCTTTCAGCCGGCTTTTGTCCACCGTGAATGATTCTCCCCGTGGGGAATAGATGAAAGCGAAGGAGCCATCTTCCGCGCGTGCGGCTCGGATCTTGGCACCGCCATTCGTGGCGCCATTCACAACCAGTTCTCTATCGGGAGCGAGCTTCTGAAAGGGACGCGATTCGAATAGCCGACGCACGATCCCCATTTGGAACGCGCCAGGATGATCCAGCGATTGATACCACGGCATGTTCGGATAGATCTCTCCTTTGCGGCCGGGTTCCCACATTTGCCAGATATTGTTGTTGCCATAAGTGTGACCGCAGGCTCCAGCCAGAATTGACCAATACGCAGCTTGGCGTACGTCGTACTCGTCGAAGCGATCGTACTTGCTGGCATCGGGATAGTAGAAACCCACCATAAGCGTCTCATAGCGCGGTTCGCCATCAAGAGTTGGTTTCGTCGGCTGCAACGTGTAGTCGTGCTCGGCGAAGAGTCCATTGTCGTGATCGTGCGCGCCATGCGACGACTGATACATGTTGAAGTCGAGCCACGCAGCCTGCTGAAAGTAGTCGGAGGAGCGTCCCGGACCTCGCGGGTGATAGGTGATCAGATGTGAGCCGCCGTCCCCTTCGCGCAGCCCCGCGGCTAGCGACTCGATAATCGCGCGCTCCTCGACCGTGTATATCCCCTGGTCGCCGCCAAGAATCCATATGATGGGCTTGTTCCTATAGCGGGAACCAAGAAATCGTCCGTAAGTGCGCGCATTCTGCGCGCTGAAGATGTACGGAGGCTTCGCGTTCTGACGCGTCCAGTTGTTCCCCCAAGTGGGCAACATTCCGATGAATAGCCCCAACTGCTCGGCCTTGTTCACGATGTAGTCGGCGTGTCGGAAGTAGGCTTCGTTTGGCTTGTCGGGATCGCGGTCTAAAAGCGGCTTGTCGCCGTAAGCATTGGCCTGATCCACTTCGTTCAAGACACACGCCTGAATCACGGTAAAACCCTTGGTCGCGCGATTCGATAGATAGAGGTCGGCTTGTTCTCGGGTTAATTTCGGAAAAAGATGCCATGCAGTATCGCCCAGGTAGAAGAAGGGTTTGCCGTCCGCGTATTGAAGCCAGCGATGGTTGGGGCTCACCTTCAGTCTGGGAGTCGTCGAAGGACTTTGGGCAAAACCGTTGGCGGATCCGGTTGTCAGGAAAGCAATGCAGAGCGACAGGAGCAGCAAGCGTTTCATGGCGTCGCAGGATAAACGAGGCGACTGAGCACGTCTAATCTCCACCGTTCGAAGTAACAAAATAAAAGGGCGACTGATCGGTCGCCCTCTTTCACCTCCGCTGCTTATTCGTTACCCGCGTGGCAGGAAGATGTCACGATCCAGTCGCAGGTCGAGTGCCTGACCCTTGTTCAGGCGGACGTTATGGCCCATCAACAAACCGGCTCCAGCTCCGAGTCCGCCACCGACGCCGGCGCCGATGGCAGCGCCTTTGCCGCCACCCGCTGCCACGCCCGCAAGCGCTCCAATCGCGGCTCCTGCGGCGGCCGACTCAACTTCACGACGAGTGTCGACTTTCGCATGCTCGATCTCGCCTTCGGGTCCAGTTTCAGGTTTCACGCCATGCTCGCCGGGAACGCCGGCCACGGTAGCTGCGAGCGGTACCCAGCCATGCCTGGTCTTGATTTGATCGAAGCTCAGCAGCAGACGCGAATGCAGTCCGCTCTGCACGTCACTGAGGTGGCCTTTGATTTCAGATCCCATGGGAATACGTGTTCCGTCGAGAGCGATCAAATCCTGCGCCAATTTGGCTTTGAACTTCTTACCGGGCGCATCCTTGGCGGTGTCGAGCGTGTCCTTTAGCTGGACCTCAAATTGTGTGTCAGCTGGGATCACGTTTGGTGTGCTCGGACCCTGATTGCGCTGGTTGAGTACCGGACCTTGGCTCGTATCGATCTGTCCGAAAGCTCCTAACGCTGGAGAGATCGTCATCCCCAGTGCAACGGTTGCAGTGGCCCATAGCCTCTTCATGTGCTTCTCCTTTTTTCTTTCTCTACTCGACGAGTTAGTGCGTTTCGGTTAGACGGTGATTTAAACCCCGACGCCGCCAGAAAGTTGGTGTTTGGAATATACGAAACATAGCAAAGGCCCTTTATTTCAGGTTAGCTACAACCGTTCAGTGTCCGCTGGTAACCACTCGCTGGCATTCGTAACGCATCTCGATACTTTCCTCTCGCGTTCAAAGGACAACCTGCATCATAGTCGGCAGCAAAGCTGCTCTGGATGGGAGCAGCGGGAAGTGGGGTCCTGACCGGGGGATGGACAAACACAAACAACTTACATACGGCCTTGGTGGTCTGGGGGTACTTCTGGGTGGCCTTGGAGTATTTCTAGTCACTGAAAAGGGCCGCGAAATCGTGTGCAGCTTAAGCCGCCATCTTGAGCGTGCACCCGAGAGTATTGAGCAGTTAGCGAATGCGACTCAGGCTGAGCTTGATCGCATCCAGCAAACTCTGAATCAGATCGCGGAGCGGCTCGAAGCGATTAGCTGAAACCCTTTGACCACGGAGACACGGAGTCACGGAAAAGAGGCAAAAGGTTTAGCTACAAAGGACACGAAGGCTTACGAAGGGATCGGAAAAGAAAGGTCCCCCTGCGTGAATCTTCGTGTCCTTTGTAATTTGTCGGCCAGTTTGCTCACTTTGAGCGGGAAATCGGCCGTAAGAGAGCTTTGGTAGTCTGTCCATATGCTGACATGCAGTGCCGTGTTATTCGATCTGGATGGTGTTCTGGTCGATTCCACGCCTGCGGTTGAGCGTGTGTGGCGGGGTTGGGCTACTGAGCACGGACTTGATCCTGACTACGTCGTCCAATGGGCGCATGGTCGGCGCTCCATCGAAACTATTCGTCGCATCGCTCCCGGGCTCGACGCTCCCAGCGAAAATCTAAAGGTAGAACGGCGCGAAATCGAGGACCTCGAAGGTGTGCGTGTGATTGAAGGTGCAGCCGATTTGCTCGTAGCAATTCCCCCGGGTCACTGGACAGTCGTCACTTCCGCCACTCGAGAACTGGCGGAAGCGCGCATGCGTTACGTCAATCTTCGCTTGCCTAAAGATGCCATCACTGCAGAACTGGTCGAGCGCGGCAAGCCTCATCCTGAGCCATACTTGAAAGCGGCAGCACTGCTTGGCTTCCCGCCAAGCGAATGCCTAGTCATTGAGGACACGGCTGCTGGCATATCTTCTGCCAAGACCGCTGGAATGCAGGTGATTGGGGTGACGACAACCTACCCCGCTCACGAACTGCGAGAAGCAGATGTCATCGTTCGTACGTGCTCCGACATTCACGTCGAAGTTCGCACCGGTGACGAAGACAGCCTCAAGCTCCAGTTTTATTTCGAGTACTCGCCTGCGGAAATCTAGGCGCACTTCGCAGTCGATTCCGGCTTAGAATAGAGAGTGCTCCTCTAGCACACTCATTCCATCCAAGGAGTTAGCATGGCCCTGAGCCGGACGGAGCATAAGAAAACCGCGGTCGCGGAACGCCCACACGAAAAGAATTACCAAGGGCTCACTCCCCAACAGTTGATTCAGATGTACCGGCTGATGTTCATGTCGCGTCGGCTGGACGACCGCGAGATACTGCTCAAAAGGCAGCAAAAGATCTTCTTCCAGATCTCCGGCGCCGGACACGAAGCTCTCCTGGTTGCTGCTGGCTTCGTTCTGAAGCCGGGATATGACTGGTGCTACCCCTACTATCGTGATCGCGGACTTGTTCTTGCGTTAGGTGTTAGTCCCGAAGAACAGCTTCTCCAATCGGTCGGAGCAGCAGATGATCCAGCATCGGGCGGACGGCAAATGCCGTCCCACTGGGGCCACAAGAAGTTCAACATCGTCACACAGTCGTCACCGACTGGAACCCAGCTACTTCAGGCAATCGGATGCGCGGAAGCCGGACGCTATTTCAATCGGAATCCCAAGGCTGCCGACCGTCATGATCCGAAGGACTACTCGGGCTACAAGCGTGTCGTGTTTCATGGCGACGAAGTTGTGTACGTGTCATGCGGCGACGGCACAACCAGCCAGGGCGAATTCTGGGAGGCATTGAATGGGGCTTCGAATCTGAAGCTTCCAGTGCTCTTCCTCGTGGAAGACAACGAGTATGCAATTTCCGTTCCGGTAGAGGTGAACACCGCCGGCGGAAACATCTCGAAGCTCGTCGGCAATTTCCCCAACTTTTACTTTGCCGAGTGCGACGGCACCGATCCTGTGGCTTCCTATGCGGTTTTGCGTAAAGCCGCAGAGCACTGCCGCTCGGGCAAGGGACCGGCCTTTGTCCATGGACACGTGATTCGCCCGTACTCGCATTCGCTCTCCGACGACGAGAAGCTTTATCGGCCGGAAGCGGAGCGCTCCCGGGACGCGCAACGGGACCCGATTACGCGGATGCAGTTGTTCCTGATTCGGGAAAACATTCTGGATGAAGAACAGATCAATCTCCTGGAAAAGGAAGTTGACGATGAAGTACAGCGGGCGGCCGATCGGGTTCTGGCTGCACGCCTTCCTGAAGTGAGTTCCATTACTCGGTTTGTTTACTCACCCGATGTTGATCCGACCTCGTCTTCCTTTGCTACCCAACCCGGCCGAAACGGCGCTGACAAGACAATGGCGGATTTGATCAACGCTTGTCTCCGCGACGAGATGAAGCGCGACAGCCGCATCGTGATGTTCGGCGAAGACGTGGCCGACTGCAGTCGTGAACAGTACTTGTCGGAAAAGCTGGTGAAAGGGAAGGGCGGCGTGTTCAAACTAACGTCCGGTCTCCAGTGCGAGTTCAGCTCCCAACGGGTATACAACTCTCCGCTTGCAGAAGCGACGATCGTTGGTCGCGCTACCGGACTCGCAACACGCGGGATGAAGCCTGTTGTTGAAGTTCAGTTCTTCGATTACATTTGGCCCGCATTCCACCAATTACGAAATGAACTGCCAGTGATTCGTTGGAGATCGAATGGAAACTTTTCCTGCCCTGCGGTGATTCGAGTTGCGATTGGTGGATACCTGACCGGTGGCGCGATTTACCACTCCCAATGCGGGGAGAGCCTGTTCACTCATACGCCCGGCATGCGCGTTGTGTTTCCCTCGAATGCTCTAGACGCCAACGGGCTACTGCGCACCGCGATCCGCTGCGATGATCCCGTGCTCTTCCTCGAGCATAAGCGTCTCTATCGAGAAACTTACGGGCGCGCTCCGTATCCTGGTCCCGACTACATGATTCCTTTTGGTAAGGCTCGCATCGTGCGCGAGGGCGAGGATTTGACGCTGGTTACATACGGTGCGACGGTGCCGCGTGCTTTGCAGGCGGCGCAGCGCATCGCCCGCGAACACGACATCAGCGTAGAGTTGATCGATCTTCGTACCCTGAATCCATACGATTGGGAAGCGATCGCCAACTCAGTCAAGAAGACGAATCGGGTAATCGTGGCTCATGAAGACACATTGAGTTGGGGTTACGGCGCCGAGATTGCTGCACGAATCGCGAGCGAGTTGTTTGAGCATCTCGATGCTCCGGTTCGACGCGTTGCCGCTATGGATACATTCGTCGCCTATCAGCCTCTGCTGGAAGACGAGATCCTTCCGCAGGCGGACGACTTCTACAAGGCCATGGAGGAGTTGGCTGAGTACTGAGTAGGTTTTTCACCACGGAGACACGGAGAGAACCGAGGGGAAAACCACAAACGACACGAAGGTTCACGAAGGACGACTGGCTTAACGTCTTTCGTGATCCTTAGTGTCCTTCGTGCTTAGCTCGTGCTCTTCTCCGTGACTCCTTGTCTCCGTGGTGAATAGGTTTTTGGCTGAAAGTATGGCTTTCTCTGGAATCTTTTCTGGCGATGAGCGCAAGCGCAAAGAGCAAGAGATGCGCAGCGAAGGACGTCTTCCGCCTGGGCAGTCGCTCACGTTAAAGTGGCCAGTCCTTCACTACGGATCGGTCCCGCGAGTCGATTTGGCGCGCTGGGATTTCCGTGTCACCGGCCTCGTCGAGCATCCGCTTCGCCTCAGTGGGGAAGAATTTAATCAACTGCCTCGCGTCGAGCGAACCAGCGACTTTCATTGCGTTACGCGTTGGAGCCGCTTTGACAACCGCTGGACGGGTGTCGCCATGCGCGAGATCCTCTCTCGAGCAAAGCCGACACCGGAAGCCAAGTACGTCCTCGTTCACGCAGAGCAGGGATACACGGCAAATGTTCCTCTAGCCGATCTGGATCGCGACAACGTCCTGCTGGCGACTTACCACGATGGCGAGCCCCTTACCGCAGACCACGGGTATCCACTGCGGCTGATTGTGCCGCATCTATATGCATGGAAGTCAGTGAAATGGGTACGCGGGCTCGAACTGCTGAGTACAGATCAAGCCGGTTTCTGGGAACAGAACGGCTACCACATGCGCGGTGACCCGTTTAAAGAGGAACGGTTCGATAACGGACTGAATCCTTGAAAGGTTTCTACGTCTCGGCTTCCTCGTAGTCCGAGAGTGACAGGTTCAGATTGCCGGTGTTGGTCGCGTAGCCGAGAGCGATGGCTTTGCTGATGACCCCGTCACGGACCATCTGCTCCAGCACTCCGTCGAAGTGCTGCATTCCTTCGAGTTCACCATCTTTCATTGCATCGTGCAGTGATTGTCCTTCGCGTTCGCCGTTCTGGACGTAGTCCCGCGTACGCATGGTGGACTTAAGAATTTCGACAGCGGCCACGCGTCCGTGACCGTCTTTGCGCGGGAGCAAACGCTGCGAAACGATGTAACGGAACGACTGTGCCAGGCGGTTGCGGATGGCGCTCTGCTCGCTTACCGGGAATTCTCCAATGATGCGCTCTACGGTCTTCGGGGCGTCGATCGTGTGCAACGTCGAGAAGACCAAATGTCCAGTTTCAGAAGCTGTCAAAGCGATCTCGATGGTTTCGCGGTCACGCATCTCGCCAACCAGGATGACCTTGGGGGCCTGCCGGAGCGCAGCACGCAAGGCCAGTGCGAAAGTCGGTGTGTCGCTGTGCAACTCGCGCTGGTGAATCGTTGACTTGCCATGCGGATGCATGAACTCGATCGGATCTTCAATCGTAACGATGTGATACGCCTTGGTCTCGTTGATAAGCCGAACGATGGCTGCGAGAGTGGAAGACTTGCCGGAACCGGTTGGCCCTGTTACCAGCACGATACCGTTTTTCAGTGCCGCAACATCCTTCAATTGTGGGGGCAACTTCAGGTCGTCGAAAGAAGGAATCGTCATGGGGATTATTCTCATGACGACCGCGTAGGTTCCCCGCTGACGAAAGACGTTAACTCGGAACCGCGCCAAATCGGGAATGCCATAGGAAGTGTCGCAGGCACCGTCGTTCTTTAGAAAATCCGCTGCGCGCTTGTTGGTCCCAATAAGGTCAGCTGCGAGTCGCGCCGTATCCTGCGCTGAGAGCACCGGCAGTCCGGGCACTACGACCAGCTGCCCGCCCAACTCCACTTGCGGGGGACGATGCGGCGAAATAATCAAGTCGCTGACTTTGGCATTGAACTTCACCATCGCAGTAATCAGCGCTGGCGTTGAGATTCCGGCAGCAGGCGTAGTGCTCGCTGCGGATTGAGAAACAGCTGGGGCAGTCGTTGGCGTAGTCGCCATTCAATGTACCTTCTCGTGAAAACTCAGTTTTTTCCGGATTACTTCTTAACGATTGCGTTGTATCCGTCGCCTGCCAGCTTGCTCTTGATAGCTTCGGCGTCCTTCAGTTCTGCGAACGGTCCAACCTGCACATGGTAGAGGTTGTCGACGCTCGTGCCTGGAGCAACGAAAACGGGATAGTTCTTCTTGCGTAGTGCCGCTACTAGCACGTCTGCGTCTTCCTGCTTAGTGACGGCCGCAACTTGCACTGTGATATTGCCAGCGGATGCCGGCTCCGAATCCGACGTGGCTGGTGGTTTCGTGGCGGCTACAGGCGGTACAGAGGGCCCTGGCTGAGTGTTGGCTGATGTCGTCTCATCGCTGACCTGCGAGGGCTGCACAGGAGGCGCCTGTTCGACCTGTGGACTCACGCCAGTGTCCGGCGAAGCGTTAGCCACAACTCGTGGAGCGCTTACCGTTACTCCAGCGCCTGGCTTAGCTCCGGAGGAGTTCGCAGCCGACGCAGTGCCATTCTGGATGGCCATGGGACCCGAGTTTCGGCCGAGCGCGTAGCCCAAGCCGAAAAATGTTCCGCAAATGATTACGAGAGCGAAAAAGATACCGAGCAACTTTCCCGTTCCCAATATGATTTCTGTATCTTGCTGTTCCGACATCGACTCCTCTGCGCTACGCAGACTTAGTCGCCTGTGCGTGCGCTTCCAAAATCTTGTTCAAGCTGCTCATCAGTTCAATGGGCAGCGGGAACACAATGGTCGTATTCTTTTCAACCCCGATCTCCGTCAAAGTTTGTAGATAGCGCAGCTGCAATGTCATCGGCTGTGTCGCCAATACTTGCGCGGCGTCGGCGAGCCGTTGAGCCGCTGAAAACTCGCCTTCGGCGTGAATGATCTTCGACCTCTTCTCGCGCTCGGCTTCGGCCTGCTTAGCCATGGCACGGAGCATGCTCTCGGGCAGATCCACTTGCTTTACTTCTACATTGACAACTTTCACGCCCCAAGGCGCGGTGTGCTGATCGAGAATTGTCTGAATTCTTAGGTTTAGCTTTTCCCGATGTGAGAGCAATTCGTCGAGTTCAACTTCGCCGAGCACCGAGCGCAGAGTTGTCTGCGCGAATTGGGAGGTCTGATAGACGTAGTTCGAGACTTCAACCACCGCTTTATTCGGATCGATCACCCGCAAGAAAATCACGGCGTTCACCTTCAGCGTAACGTTATCGCGGGTGATGATGTCCTGTGGCGGAACTTCCAAGGCCTCCTGCCGTAGCGAGACACGCACAATGCGATCGACCGGAGCGAAGACCAGGATTACGCCTGGACCCTTCGCTGCGTGAAGCAGGCGGCCAAGGCGGAAGATAACTCCGCGTTCGTACTCCGCCAGAATCTTGATCGAGCTGATCAGGTAGAGACCAACGATGATGGCAACGGCCGGAATCAGGTAGTCCACTTTCCTATCCTTCTCTTCCGCGAAGATGTCTCAGGCAACTGCTGCGGATTTTAACTCATGAATTCTGCTGCCCGACTCAAGCATAAGCCTGAGTGGAAGTTACGAGAGTGTGCTATTTCAGACTGGAACCAGCGGGTGCACCCACCGCTACGGGCTCCACAGTGAGGACTAGGTCGCGCACGCCAGCGACACGGACGGTCTGGCCTGGTTCGGCGCCGGCAGGGCAATAGGCATTCCAGATCTCGCCGTGTACGAAGACCTTGCCCTCCGGTCGAAGCTGCGTTTGGGCAGTCCCGAGCTCGCCAATCAAGCCGCGTTCACCGGTGACCACCTTACTGCGGCGTGCCCGCATCGCAATGTTGACCAGGAAGATCGTTAGTAGTCCAAAAGTGATGCTGACAGCAACGGCAGTAACTGGCTGGATTCGCATTTGAGGGATAGGTCCGTCGACAAGCAGCAGAGCACCAAGGATCATGACGGCAATGCCGCCTACGCCGAGCGCGCCATGGGTAGCAAACTTCGCTTCCAAAGCAAACAGGATGAAGGAAGTTAAGATCAGAGCTACCCCGGCAAACCGTATGGGAAGCAGGTTCAGCGCAAACACGGCAAGGACTACGAAGATGATGCCCACAACCCCGGGAATGATCGCGCCCGGATGATTGAATTCAGCATAGATCGCGGCCAAGCCAATCATCAGGATCAGGAAGGAAATGTTCGGATCCATCAGGAATGATAGGATCTGTTCCTTTACCGACATGTTGTAATCAACGATCGGTACTCCTGTAGTGTGGAGTACCGATGTCCGCCCATCAAAGCGAGTCACGGTCTTGCCGTCGATTTGCTCGAGGAGGTCGGAAGTGTCCTTGGCGACATAGTCGATCAGGTGTTGTTGGAGTGCCTCTTGATCCGTGAACGATTTGGACTGGCGCACTGCACTCTCGGCAACTCCTACGTTGCGCCCTCGTTTCGCCACATAGGAGCGGATGAAGGCGGCGGAATCGTTCTCAACCTTTTCTTTCATTACTGGATCCATGGTGGTACCCATAAGTACAGGATGCGCTGCTCCTGTGTTTGTGCCGGGAGCCATGGCAGAGATGTCAGCAGCTTCAAGGATGTAGAAGCCGGCGGAGGCGGACCTGCTCCCGGTCGGGAAAACATAGACGATCACCGGAACGGGCGAGGCCAACATCTTGGCGATGATGTCTCGAGTGGAATCCACCAGGCCGCCTGGAGTTCTGATTTCGATCAGCAACGCTTGCGCGTGCTGGTCGGCGGCCCGGGCAAGGCCTCGCTCGACATACTCGGCCGAGACGGGATTGATGGTTCCGTCGACGACCACTCGAATTACGTCGGCTCGCGCAGACATAGCGCACGCAATCATGATCAGCAAAAGCGACAATCGCCATGAGCGGATCCTGCGCGTCATTGCTTATGCTCCGGGTCGAGTCGAGAGGTGAGTTGTTGTCTTAATCGAAGGGCGGAACTGTTGGCTGGTTCCAACCGAAGCGCATGCGCGACGTCATCATTCGCTGCATCCAGTTTATTCTCTTTGAGGTGGAGCTGGGCCAACGCAACGTAGGCATCCGGCGTCGGCCGATCGTGCAACGATCGTTCCAATTCGGAACGTGCTCCTGCCAGGTCATTAAGAGCGATTTGCGCATTCGCCAATCCCAAACGCGCATCGGAGTTCTGTGGATCGAGGACAACTGCTCGGCGGAAGTGGTCACGTGCTTCTTCATAAAAGCCCTGTGACAGCCGCTGCCTTCCTTGATCCACATGCATCGCCGCATGTTTCTTTGGATCGGAGTTTGCCATCTGCGCCTCTTCGGCATTCTCCATGGCAAACGCGAGCTGTCTGAAAGCGGCCTCATCGTAGTTCCTCTTGATGCGCTCTAGAGGTGGGCGGCTCGCTGATGAGCTTGGCAAAGTCAAGGCCTGCAGGTAATTCCTCGCTTCCGTATCTCCTGGGCGGAGGCTCAAGACTTCTCTTAATTCGCGAAGCGCCGCAGTTTTCTCGCCGGTACGGGCCAGAGACAAGGCGAAATTGAAGTGATAATCGGCGTCGGTTGGATCTGCCTGCACTGCTTTTTGTAGATACTCGAGTGACGTACTTTTGCCGCGCCGCGCCTCCGCTACGCCAAGGTTGTTGTAGACCTCGGTAAGCGGGAATCGATCCGCGACGATTCTGAAGGCTTCAACAGCCCGATCTATGCTTCCGCTGTAGTATGCGGCCAAGCCGAGGAAAAAGTTCGCCTCTGCCGCATGTTTGTCTGACTGCGGAATTCTCGAGAGCCACACGACCGCAGAAGAATAATCCCGCTGATCAAAGTAGGTTTTCCCTAAGGCAAGAAGTGCCACGTTGTAGGTTGGGTTCAAGCGAACAGCTTCTTTTAGGCGCCGGATCTTCTCTGCATTGCTACCAGCAACGATTCCTCGCACGTAATTTTCAAGCGCATCCAGACGGATGTCTTTTGTCTCGGCGATGAAGTCTTGTTTGGTTGCTGCAAGTTCCGGTTGTATGGCATGCATCAAGTCCCACGCGGTGGCCGCCTGAATGCCGATGAGCTGAAGCAGTGGTCCCGATTCGGTCACGAATGGCAATAGATGCAACCGCCGCATATCCAGTAACTGCGCCTTAGACGAGAATGAGTTGCCGTCGTAGTTGTAATTACCGAGCACGACGTAATCGACACCCATTTGTTCGGCGATTCGCAGCAGAGTAGCGCGAGATAGCTGAGTGTTAGCGGGAATTCCGACTCTGTCAAAGGCGTACAGACGGTCTTCACGGCTGATTACAAAGATTGAAGGGGACTGCATCCGCTGTCCAAGTACTTCAGCGAAGGACTCGCCGATCCATTCCAGTCCGGGAGCCTTCGAATCGTTGTGAAAAGGGAGAATCAGCACTGTTCGGTTACTAATTGCAGTGATTTCTTGGACCGTTTTCGGCGCTTCTGAAGATTGAAGAGCTGAGCCGGTAACAGCGGTTGAAATCGCAGAAAACAAAGCGAGAACAGCGATAATCGGAAGCCGACGCAAGATATTGAAATTATAGCTCCCGTAGCCTAGTTGCCTGGATTGATCGGCTCAGAACGGTGGAGCGGGAGACGGGGATCGAACCCGTGACATCCAGCTTGGGAAGCTGGCGTTCTACCGCTGAACTACTCCCGCTTGCTCATCGGTTCAAGCGAGTCTATCACTGCGAAAACGGGCTCGCAATTTAGCGCTCCAGCTTCCAAGGCAAATTACCTATTGGATGACTGCTTAAATCACAGAGTGTCCGAAGTGTCGATTTGGCGCAGTGAGACTCAGGCTGCGACAAACTGGCGCAACTCTGTGAGTTTTACACAGAGTCAACTTCAATCAATTCAATAACTTAGATGGTGCAGCAATGGCAATCGTCGTGCTTTTAATCCATTTGGTCATATTGTCGCGCTTGAGCAGCAACTCGCTGTGATAGTGGACAGAGCTGCCGTTCATGCACCAGGACGATTCCCAATTCAGGACGATCGCTCGCGCTGGCGCGAGTTTTCTGATTCTCCTCGGAGCGACCGTTTTACTGGGCTGGTTCTTCGATATTGCCTTCCTGAAAAGCGTTCTTCCCGGTCAACTCATCATGAAGGCCAACACTGCCATCGGCTTTATGTGCGGTGGATTCGCACTGAATCTCTTATTGCGGTCTCATTCATCCGGCAAACTGCGCTATCCCGCTGCTTTTACGTCTCTGATCACAGTCCTTATTGGCTTCTCAACGCTAACCGAGTACTTATTGCATCGAGACCTGAGAATCGATCAGTTGTTCTTTGTCGATCAGGGCGAACTCATTTACCCAGGTCGCATTTCCCACATCACAGCACTAAATTTCGTTGTGGCTGGCATGGCCCTGCTTTTACTCGGCCGTGGAAAAACTGCGTTGAAAGTGGCGCAGCTGCTGGCAGCATTCGTAGGGTTGAGCGCGCTGCTGTCTATCATTGGATATCTGTACGGCGTACCGCTGCTATACGGGTCTTCTCACTATGCGTCGATGGGTTTACACACTGGGATAGGCTTCTTCGTCTTGGCGCTTTCGATTTTGGCCTGCAGTCCACATGAGGGATTCATGGCGGTACTTGCCACAGCGCGCCCTTCCGGGTGGCTTGCTCGCAAGTTGTTGGCGGCGGCAGTCCTTTTCCCGTTCGTCTTGGGTTTAATCGCCATTCACGTTTTTGGACTAATTGGCGATATGCGCTTCATGGTTGCGGCATTGGTGATCGCTCAGATCTTGCTCTTCGCCGGCTTGATCTGGATCTCCGCGTCCCGGTTGGATCGATCGGAAGCGGAAGAAGAGGTGGCGAAAGAAGCGTTGGCGGCGTCAGAGCGGATGCTGCAGCAGTCGCAAAAGATGGAAGCGATCGGTCTGCTAGCCGGGGGCGTGGCCCACGATTTCAACAACCTGCTGAACGTAATCCTTGGGTACAGCGAATTGCTTCTGAGTGATCCTGACCTCTCAGAAATGCAACGTCGCAAACTCGAGAGGATAAGAAAAGCGGGAGACACTGCCAGCGGCCTCACTCGTCAATTGTTGGCTTTCGGGCGTAAACAGGTACTGCAGCCAAAGGCGCTAGACCTCAACGAGATCATCAGCAATCCTGACGGATTTTTGCCTCGTCTCATCAAGGACGACATTTCATTCTCGACGTCTCTATATCCGGGCCTGATGGCCATATTGGCCGACCCTGTGCAGGTTGAGCAGATACTGTTGAACCTCGTGATCAACGCCTGCGACGCTATGCCAGATGGCGGCAAGCTTTACATTGAAACCGAAAACGTTGTCGTAGAAGAAGCGCTGGCTCCAAAGTTGGGCGTAACGCCTGGGCCATTTGTCCGCCTGACTATTACCGATACAGGAACGGGAATGGACGACGAAACTCGAGCTCACATCTTTGAGCCGTTCTACACAACGAAAGCAGTGGGCAAAGGCTCCGGATTGGGCCTGGCAACGGTCTACGGAATCATCAAGCAAAGCGGCGGATACGTCGAAGTTGATAGCAGGATAGGGCGCGGAACTAGCTTTTGTGTCTATCTGCCAGCGACCCGGCTTGTTGCATTGCCAGAATTGCCGAAGCCCAACCTTGCCCGGGGCGGCGACGGTGTAACGATCCTCGTTGTCGAAGACTCGGAGCCTTTAAGAGACTTAATCTTCGAGACGTTGGAGACAATGGGATACACCGCCCTGATGGCGCAAGACGGTCACCACGCAATCCGCATTTGCACACAGTTTACGAGTCCTATTGACCTGCTACTCACCGACGTAATGATGCCGAAAATGAAGGGGCCAGAAGTTATGAAGCGCGTCAAACAAATGCGACCAGACATTGGCGTGCTCTTCATGTCCGGATACACCAACGATGTCGCCTTGCGCCACGGCATCTCCAACTCGGACGTGTCGTTTATCCAGAAGCCCTTCAGCTCGACAGAACTAACGCACAAACTTCGCGAAGCTCTTGCCCGGGCACAGGACCGCAGTACGCTTCGTCAACGTCTCGGATTGGAGATGCAAAGACGGGCGGCTTCACTGGGAGCCGAAAACTCCTAGAACCCCTCGCAGCCACTGTGGGGAGTCGAGTACATGTCCTATCGGACGATGGATACATTGGCCTAAAGTAACCATGCCGAATTGGGAAATTAACCTCCAAACCCTCATTGATGGTGCATCCTAGGTGGTGAAAGCACTCCCACTGTCATGCCTTACGCCCGCATTTTGTGCGTAGATGATGATCCTCGCATCAATGAGCTTAATCAGGTTGTTCTTGCCCGATCTGGATACGACGTGGCAACAGCCGAATCTCCCTCAGATGCCCTTAACCGATTGAGGACAGAGAGTTTCGACCTCGTCATCACGGACCTTTTTCCGCAGTCGCCCCAGGACTCTGCATTTGTAGCGAATCTTCGTCGCTTGGATCCTGAAATGCCCGTGATTCTTGTCACCGGCAACCATAACCCTCCCGCCGAGATCCTCAGGCAAGCGGACGCCTTTGTCGCAAAGGCCTACTCACTTAATGCCCTGCGAGAGTCGGTTCGCGACGTGCTTATGCGGAGCAAACTAAGGCGTATCGGGTAAGCAAGATTAGAGACGCTCGTCTCGGTCCGCAAAGTCCCTCAATTCGGGGTAATGTTCCAGCAGCGTTCCTGGTGCCTTTACTTTCTTTCCGCCGAGCATGCCCTTCAATTCCAACGCGTTCACAGCAGCCTTACCTTTGTAGTGATTGTTGGTGATCGCGAAGGTTTTTTCTGCTTTTTCACCTAAACGCTCGATCTTCTGCTTCCAGGGTTCCAGCTGATGAGGCGTGTACAGGTAGTTATAGCGGTCGTTCCGGTTGTCTGACTGGAACCATTCCTTGTAGTTCCGTCCGTGCAGGCGAACGTACGCGATCGGAGCCGTGGTGTATTCCGTTGCGGCTACGGCACGACCGAGCTGCGGTTGATCGATGTTGCAGAATGCGACTCTCTGCGCAATAAATTGGGCAAGTATTTCTGAGCTGTCCCATGAGGCGTGCCGCACTTCTACGACCAGAGGATATTCTCGGAATTTCTTGGTCAGTTTTTCGAGATAGTCGCGATTTTCGCCAGTGTTTTTGAATGAAATGGGGAATTGAATAAGCAGAGCTCCCAGTCGTCTCTCGGCAGCAATCGAATCGAGGCCCTCTTTGGCCTTTACCTCATCTTCTTCAAGAGGGTTAAGAGTTGTTGCCGACGTGGACTGCAGAGATGAGCCGGGGGCGTGCGTAAAGCTGCGAAACAACTTCGCAGTGAACTGGAAGGCAGGGTTTACTTCGGCGACAAGGTCGGACCACTGTTTGCCTGTCCTAGGTTGAATATGTCCGTAGAACGAAGTGTTGATTTCGCAGCAGTCGAAGTACTGGGCCAGGAACTGCACCGGATGCTGCCTTCTCTTCAGACCGGGAGGATAGACGATCCCCTCCCAGTCCTTGTAAGAAAAACCTGCAGTTCCAACCAGGATCTGAGGAGGCACACCTCCAGCTTACCGCGCTCTATCACGAACCGGAGCTTTTCGAATTCGCCAGTACTCCGTTGAGAGCGTTGGGTCCCCGTTACCAGACTCCCTTGTCGCTACCTGTAACCTTATAGGCTACTGCGGCGGCTGAAGCCAGGTAGGGGAGTAAGCTCAAGCGGAAAGTCGCGGGAACGTCCCCGCGGGCAGCCGCCTGAGTTACCTGATACGTATAGAGTGCGGCACCGTGTGGTAGAACCGGCACCCGTAGGAATCTCGCACGAGGTTTGATTTCATTGCCCCCGAAGCGGGCTGCGGCTAGCACGAAATCGGGAAGAGCAAGCGGCGCGCCGCGATGTTGCTTTACCTGATCTGACACGACGGTCAAGTAAGTTGCTACTCCGGGCCAGATTCCCGCGGCAACGGTGGCTCGTTTTAATTCGTCAAAATCCAGTTCACCGCACTCGATAATCACTGCTGAATTGATGATGTCGCATACACGAAAATAAAAGTGCCGGTACATGCGCTGTAGAGTCGCCACTATGATTCGCTCTTCCGGGGCTGGAATGTAATAAGTCTGATCTTCGACAACCTTGAGCAAGCGCCGAGTTACAAAACGACGAGCTAAAGCAATGTGCTCTCCTGTTTGTCCAAGCCGTTGAACGTGGATTTCGACGGATTCCTTCAGGCCTGGTACTGAGAAGTTCCACTTGTGAGCTAGACGATCGCCCCAACTTCGCGCTTCGATATGCGCGTTGAACTTTCCTGTCATTACCTTGCAGATGGCTCGCTCACTGGCCGTGCTATAAAGATCCAGATCGTGGCCTAAGTCGGGATAATGGTCGAGAGACTTCATGACAGTGGTCGGACAATTGGCACTCTCTAATTCATCGCAAATGTTTTGCAGATACACGAGCGCGACTGAGATGCGCTTGGACTCCTCCTCCAACTTTTCAGACGCCCATTTCGCCAACGAAGTTCTGCCGTCGCTGGTCGCTTGATCGAAGACCGTGTTCAGGCCGCGTACGACTACGTGATGTGAATCAGCTAGAGATACAAATTCCGCCCGCTCGGTTGCCGTCAGCGATGCGACCAGGGAAACAGCTCGTCCTGCCTGAGCAGGATTCAGGCTCAGCGAGAAAAGCGCATTCAGATATTCAGCTTCGCGATTCAGCTTGGATGTCATTAGAAGAGGAGACCTCAGGGCAGAGAAATGAGACCTTCATCTAGGATGTGCGCCGCTGGATTGTGGTTGGACACCCAAAGGCCTTTGCGCTGCTAGACTTCTGGGCGATTCTGTCCCCGTATAATCGAAAATTCCTCACATCTCTAAGCTCCGTGGTTAAGGAGCTGGAGGCTTAGGAGCCTTCTTGCCCCACAAAGACCTGCGTGATTGGATGACTGCTCTCGAACGAGCGGGAGAGCTCAAGCGCATCCGGACAGAAGTAGATCCGATCCTCGAAGTTACGGAGATTGCCGATCGCGTGTCGAAATCGAAAGGCTTAAAGCCCGGGGGCGCGGCTCTACTGTTCGAAAACCTCAAGGGCCATGCTGGCTCGAAGCTCCTGATCAATCAATTCGGTTCGGAGAAGCGAATGCAGATGGCCCTCGGCGTCGATTCACTCGATGAGATCGCCGATCGAATCCGCGAGCTGCTAAACATGAAGTCTCCTGAGGGGTTCCTCGAAAAACTGAAAATGCTTCCCATGTTGGCAGACATGGGGAAATTCTTCCCGAGGACCGTATCGACGGGTCCCTGCAAAGAGGTCGTTAAGAAGGACAATTTCTCACTCTTCGAGTTTCCCATCCTGAAATGCTGGCCTCAAGATGGTGGACGGTTCATCACTCTGCCTTGCGTGATTACGCGCGATCCACGAACCGGGAAGCGAAACGTCGGCATGTATCGCATGCAGGTGTACGACGAACGCACGACTGGCATGCATTGGCAACGCCAAAAGGTAGCGGCAGAACATTATCGCGAAAGGCTGCGGATGGGTGCGGCGTCGAAAGAGCAAGCTGGGGGCAGAATTGCCGCCGTGGACATCATGGCTCGCTCTTCTGGTGGCAGCATGCTTGCTGAAGGTGATCGTCCCGCAGGAAAGATGGAAGTGGCCGTCGCCATCGGTACAGATCCTGCTCTGACATTCTCCGCAATTGTTCCGGCTCCGCCGGATGTTGAAGAGTTCATAATCGCGGGTTTCCTGCGCCAAGAGCCCGTGGAGCTAGTGAAGTGCGAGACCGTGGATCTGGAAGTTCCAGCGAACGCCGAAATTGTCCTTGAAGGCTATGTACAGCTTGACGAGCTTCGCCCTGAGGGCCCGTTTGGCGACCACACCGGCTTCTATACCTTGGAAGATGATTACCCGGTCTTCTACGTTACTTGCATCACTCATCGCAAAGATCCGATCTACGCCACGACGATCGTCGGGAAGCCGCCAATGGAAGATGGTTGGATGGGCAAGGCCGTAGAGCGCATCTTTCTTCCACTAATGAAACTGACGTTGCCCGAGATCGTCGACGTGAATCTTCCCGTCGAAGGCGTCTTTCATAACTTGATGATCGTGTCCATCCGAAAGTCTTACCCAGGACAGGCACGCAAGGTGATGCATGGCATCTGGTCGCTCGGGCAAGCCATGTTCACCAAGTGCATTGTTGTGGTCGATGAAGACGTGAATGCCCACGATATCGGAGAGGTCGCGCTGAAGGCGTTGAACAACATCGACCCCGAGCGCGACATTCAGTTCACGCTAGGGCCGATTGATTCCCTGGACCATGCATCGCGGCTTGCAAACTACGGTTCCAAAATGGGGATTGACGCCACCCGAAAGTGGTCGACCGAGGGCTTCTCTCGTCCGTGGCCAGACGAGATCAGAATGGATCCCGCAATCAAGGCGATCGTGGATAAAAAATGGAAGAGCCTGGGGATTGACTGATTCAGAGCAAACCTTGCATGTTGCCGATTGCGCTCCTCCGTGCGCGAATGTTACCGTCGCAGCTTCCTAATGCGCCAAAACTTCGAGTATGCGGTAGTGTGGCTGTTCATCCGAGTCCTCGGAAGCCTGCCGCGGACTCTCTCGCGAACTGCGGGGATTGCGCTAGGGCTCGGCGCCTATCTCCTGATGGGACGCTTGCGAAGAGTGGGGATGCGAAATCTCGAGATCGCCTTTCCGCAAATGCAAAAACGAGAGCGAGCTCGTATTATTCGCGAGTTATTCGTCGGCTTCGGGCGTCACCTAGCCGAGTTCTGCAGGTTTCCCCGCTATACCACGGAGAACGCGCGCAAAGTCGCTGTCTATGACGGATTTGAAAACTATACGGCGGCTCGTGACGCTGGCCGAGGCGTTCTGCTGCTTACCGCCCACCTCGGTGCTTGGGAGATCGGTTCGTTCGTACACTCCATCTTTGGAAATCCCATCAAGATCGTGGTTCGTCGACTGGATAATCTCAAGGTTGACGCGCTGGTGGAGCGTTACCGAACGCTCCACGGCAACCAGACTTTCGCCAAAGAAGACTTTGCTCGTGGGCTGTTGGCCGCTATGAAAGCCGGGGAGACCGTGGGCATTCTCATGGATACCAATATGACGCCGCCTCAAGGTGTATTTGTCGATTTCTTTGGAAAGCTTGCCTGCACTGCGTCGGGAATGGCGCGTGTGGCACTGCGCTCCGGGGCGGCGGTGGTGCCGGCATTTACTATTTGGGACAAGAAACTAAAGAAATATCGGGTTCGCTTTGATCCTGCGTTGCAGCTGGCGTCGACCGGAGACGACGATGCCGATGCAGTCACTAACACCGCTTTGTTTAACCGCGTGATTCAGGACTACGTAACTCGATATCCTGAACAGTGGTTATGGGTTCATCGCAGATGGAAGACTCGGCCTGCGGGAGAACCGCCAGTCTATTGAAATGAGCACCCAAACCTCAACGAGATCAGCCAGGGACGTCGCCCTCCATTGTGGCGGCGTTCTTCGTGGAGACGGCGCCGCGCGAGTAGGAGGCGTCTCCAGCATTGAGTCGGCGAATGAGGGAGATGTCGTCTTCGCAGCAGATGACGCAAGACTGAAAAAGGCGCTGGAATCGCGTGCTTCGCTCGTGATGACTGGAGAGTTCGGCGCAAATGTTCAAAGTAGCAAGCCGATCTTGATCGCCTCAGATCCCAAGCTCGCGTTCGCTCGCGTCGCAGCTCTGTTTTCACGTGCTGAGCGGCGTGTTGGGCATGACGAGAGCGCGCAGATCCATCTCTCGGCGAAGGTGGGCGAGGAGACCTGGATCGGCCCCGGAGTCGTGGTCGAAAACGGAGTCGGTATCGGAAACCGATCCTCCATCGAGGCCAATTCTGTCGTGGGCGCCGATACAGTTATCGGCGAGGATTGCCGCATCGGCCCGAATGTAACCATTCATCCTGGAACGAAACTCGGGAATCGCGTTGTAGTGCAAGCGGGAACCGTACTCGGATCGACTGGTTTTGGATATGCCCGCGACAACGCCGGACATTATCACCTCTTTCCCCAAGTGGGACGCCTTATCATCGAGGATGATGTCGAGATCGGTGCGAATTGTACTGTCGACCGTGGAGCGCTCGACGCAACTGTCATCCGCCGCGGTACGAAGCTCGACAACATGGTCCATGTTGGGCACAACGTCGAGATTGGCGAGGATGTTGTGATTGCAGCGCAAACAGGAATCTCGGGCAGCGCGCGGATTGGATCCGGGGCAATTGTCGGCGGGCAAGTCGGAATTGGCGAGCACTCGGAAGTCAAAGAAGGCGTCATCCTTGGCGGCCAAAGTGGCGTGCTCAATAAGAAAGTACTCCGCGGCAAGGGAATCGTCTTCTGGGGCACTCCCGCACGCCCACTGAAGGACTATCTCAAGGAATTGGCTGCTCTGTCGCGGCTGACGCGAAAGAAAGAAGAGTAGTTCCGGCGATATGGCAGTGATCATCGTTGGCGGCCAGACGAAAGACATCGGCAAGACGACGCTAATTTGCAACATCATCACTGCTTTTCCCGATGCCCGCTGGACTGCAGTGAAGATCTCGAATCATCCACATATTCCTCGGGACTGCGAAAACCTTATAAAAGAAGCTGGGTGGAGCATTTGGCAGCAGAACGCGACCGGAGATCACAATGACACTGCTCGATTTCTTCGATCCGGAGTGGCTCGTAGTTTGCTGCTTCAGACTGACAATTCTTCGCTGGAGCAGGCTTGCGCCTCTCTCAATCACGAGCTAGCGCTGGCAAGAAATGTGATCGTGGAATCTGCGTCTGCGGCTGAGTTTCTACATCACGACTTGTTAGTAATCCTCCTTGACGCTACGCGGGAGGATTTCAAGGACTCACTGAGGCGGCAGCTCGGTCGCGCGGACGCTTTTGTGATGCGTAACCCTGATTTGGGAGTTAAGGAACAAATCGATCCCGCGAACCAAGGCCCGTTATTCGCGGCACATTCTGATCGCCTCGATCCCAGACTCGCGTCGTTGCTGGCGTCGAAAGTCGGAAGCTTACCTCAGGCAGCCCGCTCAGGGTGATCGGCGTACGGCTCTGGCACCCGCGCGAGTTCCCGCAATGAAACCTGGGATCTGTTTCCACCTTCTAGTGCGATCTTCGCGAAGGCGACGTTCAGCACAAGCCCTGACAGATGGTCCAGGAATTCCTCCGTAATATGAATTGCCGCGCTGATCTCATCAGCTGCGAGTCCAATTTCTTGCATATGTTCCACGCTCAGTTGTGGAGCATTCGGCAGGTCGCTCGCAAGCGTCAGGGCCGATTCTCGCAGCGAATGCCGACTCTCTCCATACAGAGGAGAGGTGGCCATGCGCTTGAACGCATTCCAATACATGCTTAGGAAGTCGGGCCAACGCGCTAGCGCCTGGTAATCCGTATTCACAAAGGCGACGCCGAGCGTTCGCTTAATGTCGTCGTAGATCTTGCGAGTTGGAGCTGGAGCGCTTTCTTCGGTTATCTGTACCGGCTTTCCCAAAATCACGGGATGTTCGGCGCCGGTTGCTGCGCTTCGGCGCTGTGTCGGACCATCCTCGAACGCCTGTAGCTGAAGCGCGGCAATCAGCAACAGAAGCGGATTGTTGTAATGGAAGAGCTCCACTACATCTGTGAGTTCATGCTGCGCCCCAGCAGAGAAGTGGATGTCTCGGATGCTACTGCAGAGATCGGGAACCGGAAAGTAATTGTGAGTACGAGTGTAGGCTTCCGCTCTAAGACGATCGGCATGGTGAAAAAAGTTCTGCGTTTCTACCGCCGGCCGCAGCGTCTTCCACATGGACTCGAGAAAGCGCGGATAAGCTCCATACGCTTGGAAAATGACGTTTACATGCGGGACCCCAAGGGCGGTCTTAATCTCCTGAAAGATCTCGAGAGTCCGGCCGGACGCATCTGCTTCGCGTAGGAGTGGCAATCGGCGTTTGCGACTCAGAGGCATGACAATATGTGATGACGCATGCTGGCGCATAGATGTCATTGACAGAACTGGAAGCCAGAATTGCAGCAACTCTGGTGGAGTTGACAGGTGAGAGGTTAAGGCTAGCGTGCTGGGTTCAGAAAATCCCGAGATTAAAGCCCCTTAGTCTCCTCGACCGAGCAGATGTCCCAGCTTCTCTTTTTTTGTCTTGAGGTAGGCAGCGGAACGTTCGCCAACCAGTGGTTCACAGGGAACGCGCTCGACTACTCTGATACCCGCGGCTTCGAGTGCGGCGACTTTTTGCGGGTTGTTCGATATCAGCCGCACTTTTTCGACGCCTATCGTGCGCAGCACCGCGGCCGGTAACTCGAACTCGCGGTGGTCAGCTTTGAATCCGAGTTTCTCGTTCGCCTCTACAGTATCGAGTCCTTGATCTTGGAGCTCATAGGCCTGCAGCTTCGCAATGAGCCCAATGCCGCGTCCCTCCTTTTGCTCGTACAGCAGGATTCCTGCTCCTTCCTCGGCAATGAGCTGAAGGGCCAATTCGAGTTGCTGCCGGCAATCGCAGCGAAGCGAATGGAAAACATCGCCGGTCAGACATTGTGAGTGGATCCGTACTAGAGGAGCATCGGCGTGGAGGTCGCCCATCACGAGAGCAATTGCAGCCTCTGGCCGACCCGTCTCAGGATCGGGACGATTTCCTTCAAAGCCGAGTATACGGAAGTGTCCGAACTTACTTGGAAAATCCGCCTCCGCGCGCTTCTTTGCTTCGAGCCTAATGACAGATTGCTTCACTTCCTGAATTATAGCCAGCCATTCCTGCTAGGCTTACATCTGCGTGGACCAAAAGTTAATTCTTATTACCCTGCTGATCCGTCTTGGCGTGGTGGCCGCCATTGCCAGTGCGGTCGTGCGCTCGCGTTACTTCAAGTCGATTTTGTTTCGTAACGAGATTCGCAGCACCCGCCAGCAGGTTCAGATCGTATTGTTCGTCGGTATTCCAGTTGCGCTTGGGGTGTGGGTTCGAGCTACGGTCCCGAGCTTCTCTGCCGCTGATGTCGCGTTCGAGAGCGCCATCATTGTCGGTGTAATGGGGGGCCGCCTGGCGGGAGTCGCACTGGCTGCCTTGTGCGCCATCCCAGAACTCTGGCGACACGAGTTCCTCGCATTTCCGTTGGACGCTGTCGCCGGATATGTTGCCGGCGCATTTCGAGAGTATGCAGCCAACCGGGAAGACATCTGGTCGTTTTCTCCTATGGTCGATCTGAGCGTCTACCGCTGGATTCGGCGAAACTTTCCTCGTCCGCGCCATGACTGGCAGGTCGCTTTCTTTGTAGGAATCTTGCTACTGCAATTCTTGCGTGAGCAGATCGGCCGTGCGTTTCCCGGACGAGTGTTCTTCCTCCACGGGGAAACTTTTTGGGTGGAAGTCGCAGTCTATGCCGGAACTATCGCGGCGGTTGCGATTCCAATCAAGATTTGGAATGCGACCCGCATTGAACTGAAACTGGAAGAACAGGAGAGGCTTCTCCTACAAGCTCGCCTGGATGCACTCCAGAGCCAGATCAATCCTCATTTTCTCTTCAATACTCTGAACTCAATTTCCTCGCTTGTGCGTGTTCGCCCAGAGCAGGCTCGTGAGCTCATCGTAAAGCTGGCCAACATTCTGCGCTCGCTGCTCAGGAAGCACGATGCTTTTGTACTACTTCGGGAAGAGATGGAATTCATCGACAACTATCTCGATATCGAGGTGGCCCGTTTCGGTTCGGAAAAGCTTCAGGTAACCAAGGATCTCGACTCCCAAACTCTCGATGTGATCGTGCCGAGCATGATGTTGCAGCCGATCGTCGAAAATGCGATCAAACATGGAATTGCCCCCAAGATCGAGGGCGGCAAAATTACTGTTCGCAGCCGGTTGCAGCCTGAACATCGTGTGCGCATTGATATCGAAGATGACGGTGTGGGAATGGCCGCAATCAATGGACGCTTCGGCGATCGTCGCCGTTACCCGCGCGAGGATTCAGACGGGGCCGAGCTGCACACCGAAGGGATCGGCATGCACAATGTCGCGGAGCGCCTGCGGGTTCTTTACGGCGCAAATGCGCACATGACCGTGCAGAGCAGTCCCGGCCAGGGAACGAGGATATCAATCGAACTACCGCTGTTGCAGACCGACAAAGAATCTTCGGCTGCGTCCGCTATCTACGAGGCGCGTTCCAGCACTCGCTGATAGAACTTCTCATATTGCGGAATGATTTTTGACGAGCAGAAACGTGACTGAGCTTCAAAGCGCGCGAGTTTCGCCATCTCCCGAAGGCGTTTCTCGTCGGACAAGACTTCGATAGCAGAACGAGCCATTTGCTCCACGTCGCCGACTGCCGCGAGAAAGCCGTTTTTGCCATCTTCAATTACTTCCGGCAAGCCGCCGACGTTCGTAGCGATCGCCGGAACTTCACACGCCATTGCTTCCAGCGCCGCCAGCCCAAATGACTCGAGCTGACTGGGCAATAGCATCAGGTCCGCAAGTGCGAGCTTCTCGTGCACGTTGTCTTGCTTGCCGAGAAAGTGAACCCGATTCAACAGACCCAACCGTCGCACCTGCCACTCGGCCGCCGAACGTTCCGGACCATCTCCAATCATGATCAGCCGCGAAGGAACCTCCTTCTGCACCCGATCAAAGATCTCAATCACGTCACCGATGCGCTTCACAGGGCGGAAATTTGACAGATGAACAAGGATCTTCTCTTCAGGTTCGGCAAAGATTGAACGATCGGCACTGATGTCCTTCGGCCGTTTATACAGATCGCAGTTCACGAAGTTGTAGATCACTTCGATGGGATTCCGAACTGCAAACTCCTGCACCGTGCGTTCGCGCAGATAATTGGAAATCGATGTAACTCCGTCGCTTTGTTCGATCGAGAACCTGGTAACGGGGAGATAGGAGGGATCTTGTCCAACGAGTGTGATATCTGTACCATGCAGCGTCGTTACGTAGGGAAGGTGACGAGGGAAAGTAGCACTGGCCAGCATTTGCCGCGCGAGCATTGCGCTTACTGAATGGGGAATCGCGTAGTGGACATGCAGCAGGTCAAGGTCATAGATTTCCGCAACTTCCGCCATTCTGGTTGCCAGCGCCAGATCATAGGGAGGGTACTCAAACAGTGGATACTGAGAAACCGTAACCTCGTGATAGCGGATATTGTCGTGCAGTGTAGTTAGCCGAAATGGCTGAGAATAGGAGATGAAATGAATCTCATGCCCACGGTGGGCAAGTTCAATACCCAGTTCGGTCGCAACAACCCCGCTGCCACCGTACGTGGGATAGCACGTAATTCCGATTTTCATGCAGTTTCAGAGGGTACCAAGATTCGATGTGCGGATTATGAACACGTCTCAAAACTTTCGTTTGTTGGGACCAGAGCGTTTGCAGTGTAGCGGCTGTCACATTCCAGCATCATCGACTGCTACTGCCCGATGATTTTTATGATGACCCGCTTTTCCCGCTGACCATCGAATTCAGCGTAGAAAACCCGCTGCCACGTTCCCAAATCGAGTTTGCCCTTTGTGATTGGCAATGTCACAGACTGATGCAACAGCAGGCTCTTAAGGTGTGAGTCGCCGTTATCTTCTCCGGTCTTATGGTGGCGGTAATTCTCGCGAAACGGCGCGAGCCTCTCGAGCCATTCATCGATGTCCTGAATCAAGCCTGATTCGTTGTCGTTGACATAGACGGATGCCGTAATGTGCATTGCGGATACAAAGGCCAACCCTTCTTCCACTCCACTCTTTTTCACCGCTGACTCTACTTGCGGAGTGATGTGAATGTAGTCCCGATGCTTCTTTGTGTGGAATTTTAAGTATTCAGTATGTGCTTTCACGACACGAGGATAGCAGTGTTACAACTGACAATCAGCGCATGTGTCATTTAGATTAGCTGTATGCCTACAGGCGAGAAGTTTGAACAAGCCGTGAACATCATGGCGCGTCTCCGTGCGCCTGGTGGTTGTCCCTGGGATCGTGAACAGACATTCGACTCCATTAAACCCTACACCCTCGAAGAGACCTACGAGGTATTCGAGGCCATCGAGAATCGTGACTGGCGGGAGTTGCCCGGTGAGCTAGGCGACCTGCTCCTGCAAGTTCTCTTTTATGCGGAGATGGCAAAGGAAGCCGGATACTTTTCTATTGATGACGTCATCGACCGCCTTTCAGACAAGCTTGTCCAACGCCATCCTCATGTTTTTGGCGATACCAAGGCGGAGACCGCACACGAAGTCGTTCGTAACTGGGAAGGCCTGAAGAAGGCTGAAGCCTCGAAGAAAAATACCGTACCCACCCAGGATGGAAAGCAATCATTGCTAAGCGGAGTCTCCCGGGCTATGCCCGCCCTGCTTGAGGCTACTAAGCTGAGTCGAAAGGCTGCTTCCATTGGATTTGATTGGCCAGAGATCTCTGGCATCTTCGGAAAGCTTGACGAAGAGGTGGCCGAACTCAAACAGGATATTGCTGACCTTCCGCAGCCAATCAAGCCGGCTGGAGGTCACGCGGGTTCGAGAACTCATCATGTTCCTGCGGAGCTTCATGGACGCATCGAATCGGAGGTCGGAGATTTATTCTTCGTCCTCGTCAATCTTGCACGGTTCCTCGACGTCGATCCTGAATCGGCGCTACGCCGCACTATGCAGAAGTTTCGACGCCGGTTCGAAGCTATGGAGAACCAGTCGCACGAGCAGGGACGACATCTTGAGGAAATGAGCCTCGACGAAATGGAAGCCCTCTGGCAGAACTCAAAGTCGGTTGAGGAGGTGAAGCGGTGAGCCGGACTGCTTCATTCGACAACAATCTCACAAGCTCCGTCGGATTGCGCCATTGCCGCGAAGTAGCTGAGTTCCAAGCCTGCGTCGACTTGCAGCGCGAGGTGTGGGGTTTCTCTGACGCAGACTTGATCCCGGTGCGCATGTTTGTGGTAGCCAGCAAGATCGGCGGACAAGTAATTGGAGCTTTCGCAGGACCAACGCTTGTCGGCTTCGCATTGTCGATTCCTGGGGCTCGCGACGGGCACACTTATCTTCACTCCCACATGCTCGCGGTGCGCGAGGGCTATCGGAATTCCGGGCTCGGGCGCCGATTGAAACTGGCTCAACGCGATGACGCGATCGCGCGAAAATTTGAATTGATGGAATGGACCTTCGATCCGCTTGAGATTAAGAACGCTTATCTCAATATCGAAAGGTTGGGTGCGATAGTTCGACGCTACACGATCAATCAATACGGCATCTCGTCTTCTCGATTACAGGGCGGGCTGCCGACCGATCGCTGCATCGCAGAATGGTGGCTTTCCTCAAATAGAGTGCGACGATTACTGGAAAACGGACAATCAAGTGCAGTTAGGCCCGAGCTCACCATTGCAGTACCTGCTCATATTTACGAATGGAAAGCTGATCCAGCGACTCGTGATCGTGCGCTTACAACGCAGCTTGCGAACCGGGAACAATTTTTGAGCGCGTTCTCCAACGGTCTGGCGGTGCTGGGCTACAAACGAGACCAGGAAGGCAACGGTAGTTTTCTTCTGGCTCATCCGGAAGAAGGATTCGAGTTTAGCTCCGACATGGAACGAGAAACGGCATCATCATGCACATAGAAGCGATCACGATGCACGAGCTGCACATGCCGCTCGTGCACTTCTTCGAAACCAGTTTTGGTCGAACTACTGAGCGGCGCCTCCTTCTAGTGGAGTTAAAGATCGACGGAGCATCTGCTTGGGGTGAGTGTGTTGCGGGAGAGCATCCCTACTACAGCGAAGAATCTCTGGAAACGGCCTGGTATGTCATTCAGGACGAGTTGGCTCCGGCATTGCTCGGCCACAACATCGATTCCGGTCGCGATGTCCCAACTTTGCTGAAACGGGTGCGTGGTCATCGCATGGCGAAGGGTGCGCTCGAGAACGCTGTGTGGGAAGCCGAAGCACAGGCCAAGGGTGTCCCACTTTGGACCCTTTTGGGAGGCGTGCGACGGGAGATCGCGTGCGGAGTCTCGCTCGGCATCCAAAACTCGCCCGAGCAACTTCTGAACAAGATTGAACTGGAGTTAGCGGCCGGCTATCAACGCATAAAGCTGAAGTGCAAGCCAGGCTGGGATCTCAGAATCTTCGAACGTGTTCGTAGCCGCTGGCCGGACATCCTCCTGAGCTGCGACGCCAACTCCGCGTACACGCTCGAAGATACGGAGCATCTAAAGGAATTCGACCGTTTCAATCTGCTGATGATCGAACAGCCATTGTGGAATGACGATTTCTACTCTCACGCCACTCTGCAAAAAGAGCTCAAAACGCGTATTTGCCTCGACGAAGCCATCACTCACGCGCGCAGTGCGCGAGCTGCCATCGAACTAGGATCGTGCGGCATTATAAACATCAAAGTCGGACGCGTTGGCGGTTTCAGCGAGGCGATTGCGGTTCATGACGTAGCCGCTGCAAACAATATTCCGGTGTGGTGCGGAGGGATGTTGGAAAGCGGAATCGGACGAGCCCATAACATCGCGCTCTCGACTCTGCCAAACTTTTCTCTTCCAGGCGATGTCTCAGCGGCGAAACGATACTGGAAAGACGACATCGTCGCGCCAGAAATCAACGTGTCCCCCAAAGGGACAATCTTAGTGAGTGACAAGCCAGGAAGAGGATACGAGCTGCGAGCCGACTTGATCGACCGCCTCACGGTACGCAAGAAAACCATAAGGCAAGCCGCTGCTGTAAAAGTTTGAAGCTATTGCCCGCTCTTTTGCGCGAGCTCTGGTGCGCCCTTCTTCAAGATATCGGCACCCTCAGAGAGACTCACGTGATCGGGTAAACGGCGAAATTCGGTCTCATACTCCTGCTCGTCGTAAACCAGCGACTTAAATAGCAGAGCTTTACCCCTCAGGTCGAGCTTCAAGACTGTAGTGTCCCAATGATTCGCATCCACCTGTTCCTGCTCGACCATGAAGCTGCCACCTTTGTAAAGTCTTCCCAAAATGCCCCAACCGAAATCGACGTCGTGAAACAGATGCGCATCAATCTTCCGGAGCCGTTGCTGCGGAAGATTTAGCCAAAGTTCGCCAGCCATCCCTGTGTAAATCGATTCTTCTCGAGACTGCGGCTGGTAATTGGGATCCGGATGAAAGCGAAGCTTAATGGTGTCGCTGTCTCTTCCGATCTCCTCGTAGAAGAAGGCATTCGGAAGCGCCCTGACCATAATCTGAGCCCGGTTCTCATCTTCTTTCTCGCGCTTCTGTCGTCTTTTTTGCTCATCCGGATCGCCAATGAGCTTTTGGATCTTCTGTTCCTCCGCCTGCCGAACATCGTCCGTGGGAGGCTGTCCGTTCACCGACAGTGTTCTCGCTATGCTGCCTTGACTGGTTTGAACGATCTGCTGAATTCGGGTGCCTTTTGAACTTACCTTTTTCAGCTTGAACATGTAGCGCGACTTGTCGATCTCTTCCTGCTTGAGTTCGTTAGCCACGACTCTCCGAACCAAATCACGAGCCTGATCGTTCGGCTTGAAGTCCGAGGGTTGGTCAGCAGACGGGTTAGTGAAAGCAACTGCTGCAGAACTGGACAATAAGGCGCAGGTGAAAACCATCAAAAACGGCCTGCGCAAAGAAGGTCGACGAGTACTAATGACCATAGGGAACCCGAGAAAACCTGAGTACCACAATATGACTATATAGCGATTAGACGCGATTTCAATGCTGGTTTGTTGCAATCTGCTGCCAGCCGACAGGATTGGAAGCGGCGTAATGGCGCGAAAAACAGCCAAGGATGGGGCGGGATACCGCTTGCATTTTCCGAAACTTACGTGGGTTAGGGTGCCCTTGATGCAACGACGGACGTCGAACCTTGGGACGAGTTTGTCGGCCCAATCGGAAGAAGGCAGTCCCATTGGCTGTTTTTGACCGCTGACGGTGGCAGAACCGCTGTTCCCCTGGTTCTTCGGTTCTGTTGCTGACAGCGACGTTCCGACTGGGCCGACTGCGAGCTGTTTAAGCAAGGCGATGACCAAATCTCGAACTCGAAAACCGTAGTAAACACAGGGTGTTGGCGAGAATACAGTCAGACCGTCGTAAATTCGGCGATAAGAGTGACAGGTAACATTAGGCAGCAGCATGCCGCAAGTGAGTAGCGCGATTCCCATTCGTCGGCGGACGCGACGAGTGCGCGCTGAGCCTATAATGATTGCTCACTGGCCACGATTGTATGTTTTCGCGAAATTGCAGACCATCCGTTGCGTTCAGAGTTTCTGCTCTGTATAGTTTGCGCAAACTGTGCTGGTCGTGTAGCCAGCTCGTCGCGATTTGCAATTGCGACTGCTTTGTATGTTTTGAACACTAGGACGCGGAATCTTCGTCCTCAAGATCAGAAACACGCGAATTTTTGACCGGCCCGGGCCGGCAAACTGGAATCAGGAGGTCGGTTCCGTGGACACGTATCGAACCAGCGAGCAGAGTCGTACCGATGTGGCCCATATTGGCAAATCTGTTGTAGTGAAAGGTGAACTTTCCGGCAGCGAAGACCTGTATGTTGACGGAGAAGTAGAAGGCAGTATCGAACTGCACGATTACAACCTTACGGTTGGTCCAAATGGTCGCATCCGCGCGAACATCAATGCCAAGGAAGTCGTGATTCACGGCCGGGTGGACGGCAACATCACGGGTAAAGATCGTGTGGAGCTCAGGAAGTCGGCTGTGCTTTCAGGAGATATTGTGACCCAACGAATCCTCATTGAGGACGGGGCGTATTTCAAAGGCGGAATCGATATTCACAAGGATCAGGCTCCGCGACGCGAACAGCAGGCTTCTCACTCCACCTCCACTCCGGTGACTTCTGTAAGTACCGCCTCTACGTCACCTGTGCCCGCTGCACCAGCGTCTTCAACCAGAGGATAGAGGTAATAACTACGAACGGTGGCAAATCCTTTCTCGCGCTTCTTCGGCGGCAAGTCGTCAGTCGACAACCAACAGGCGGTGCAGGGAACTGACGCCGGATCCCGGCGTTCCAGCGGACTAGGCGAACTCACACGATTACTTAAGGGCTCGGAAGGTCTGGCGGTTCTCGACTTAGGCCCAACGTCTCCTGCCAACATTACCCACTTCACTGAACTTGGTCATCGCGTTTACAACGAGGATGTTCTGCTCGCCGCGCAGAACGCCGAATACAAAGCCAAAGATGCAAACGGAAATCCAACCATCGATGCCGACCATTTTTTTCGCGAAAACCTGCTCTTCAGAAATGTAAAATTCGACGCGGTTCTAAGCTGGGACATCCCCGACTACCTCCCAGAGCCATTGGTCAAACCGATGGTTGAACGCATCGCTTCCGTTCTTAATCCCAAGGGGTACATGCTTGCCTTTTTCCACACCAAAGACGCGGGTCCCGACGCTCCGTACTACCGCTACCACATTAACGGGCTCGACAACTTGCGATTGCAGCGGGGTCCACAATTTCGACTCCAACGCGTGTTCAACAATCGGCACATCGAGAACCTTTTTCACGACTACGCCTCACTCAAGTTCTTCCTTGCTCGCGACAACGTACGCGAGGTCCTGGTGGTCCGCTAGCTTCATTTCCTCTAGGTAAGTTTCCCAATATGGTTTAAAGTACCCCGCATGAATCCGGGGAGCCCCGAAGGTATATTGGCTGTCTACGGCGGCATGCCAGTTCGAACTGAGAAGCTGCCCGCGTGGCCATCCTTTGCGCAGGCCCAAGGTGCTACATACCGCGGCCGCCAAGTAGGTCTTTTGGAGACGCTGCCGCCTTCTCGTTCTGCCAGGACAAAATCACCAGCACGCTGGGTGAAGGCGGAATGCTCACCACCAATTCTTCTGAACTTGGGAGAGAGCATCGGCATTTCGCGATCATGGCACTAGGCGGGAAAACTCACCGGCAATGGTTTTCGTTGGATCCATGACGCTATCGGTACAAATTGGCGAATGACCGAGGCTCAGGCAACGGTCGGTCGTAAACAGCTGAAGAAGACGAATTGGTGGCTGGATCGGCGCCGGGAGCTGGCAAAAATCCTGTACTCTCGGCTCGGCAAGATTCCGGCGCTCCGGATTGTTCCTGCTTGTTCTACGTCGAGCCCTCCTACTACCGCTTTTACGCCTTCGTTCGTCCGGAAAAACTACGATCCGGCTGGGACCGGGACACAATTCTCCACGCTGTGAACAGAGGGTGTGTCTTGTTTCACAGGAAGCTGTGGCGAGGTTTATCTCGAAAAAGCGCTTACAGGATTGCGTCCCTCGAATCGGCATCCGATCGCGCAAGAACTCGGCGAGACTAGCCTCGCATTCCTCGTTCACCCTACGTTGGCCGAAACAGATGTAGAGGACGTGTGCCGTGCGGTCGAGAAGGTAATGGAGTACGCGAGCTAGAACGGAAAATCCCTATTAGTACGAGCAGGTGGTCCCACCTGGATTCGATTCGATACAATCTTGTGTACTTCATTGACATCGGTTGCTTCAAAGCCGCATCCCTATTGAGTTTTACTCGCCAATGTACAAAGTAACGGATTTACCCGTTCCGAACTCTGTGACAGAATGCCATTTCGCACCTCCGAAAGCTTGCTGAATGGTTAAAGCTGTATTGATCGAGGAAGACGCGGAGGCTCGTGCTCTCGCCGAGCGAGCGTTCGCCAAGGCCGACATGAGCGTCGCCAGCGCTCCTGACTATCAGTCGGGCTATGAGTTGCTGCGGACAGAACGGCCCGGCGCAGTAGTGATCGGTGTCACCGTTCCCGACCTTCACGGTTATGATCTCTGCCAGGAAATCCGCCGCGATCCTGTGTTCCAGGATGTGCCAATCGTCATCTGTTCAGCCCAAAGTTATCCAGCCGATATACGCCGCGCTAAGGAACTCGGAGCTGATGAGTACGTGGTGAAGCCCTACCAGGAGCAGCAGCTCGTGGATGCGGTTTGGAGCGCGATCGAATTACGGAGCACAGTTTTTCGCGTGAAGTTTTGGGGCACAAGGGGATCGATCGCAACACCCGGTCCCGAGACGATTCGTTATGGCGGCAACACCGCGTGTGTGGAAGTCCGATGCGGCGAAGAGATTTTCATCTTTGACTGCGGTACCGGTGTCCGCGAGCTGGGCATTGCGCTTGCCAAGGAATATGCCGAGCGCAACCTCGAAGTGCACTTGTTCGTCAGTCACACTCACTGGGACCACATACAAGGCTTCCCGTTTTTTCAACCTGCATACCGCGCTGGCAACCGCGTGAATATCTACAGCCTGCACAGTCCAGACCGCAGCCTCGAGAGACTCTTCACTGGGCAAATGGACGGTAACTACTTTCCTGTTACGCTCGACGACCTGATGGCTCGCCTCCACTTCGAGGAACTGTCCGGCGATGTCCACATCGGCGACGTGAAGATTTCGCACATGCACCTGAACCATCCTGGCCTATCGCTTTCGTTTCGGATGGAGTCCAAGGGCCGTTCGGTCGTGTATATGACCGACCACGAGCCTTACCAAAAGCTGCTAGGCGAGAGTCAACACACCAAAAAGCTCGATTCCGAAATCGATGCCTTTGCCAAAAACTCCGACCTCCTGATCCGCGAGGCCCAGTACACCGACCAGGAGTACATCACAAAGCGTGGATGGGGACACAGTACCACGTCCGACGCCGCGATCTCAGCGGTAAACGCTGAGACCAAGCGCCTGATTTTGTTCCACCATGATCCCATGCACGACGACCAGCAAATCGACGCCATGGTCGAATCCTGCCGCAATAAGATCAAGGAGAGCGGCAAGGAAATTCGGGTCATGGGTGCCGCTGACAAACTTACTTTGCGAATCTAATCCGACCGCCAGCCAGGTCCGTACTCTCCTGTTGTCGGGGGGAAGTGAAATCGTGGTGATCAGTCTGTGCAAAACATTGCAAAAAACTGCTTGACACCTTCAAGTCTTACGTTGAAAATTTCGGCTTTCCCCCCGAAAACAATTGAACGACTGAATAACTCTGAGCCTAGGAGTGTTTCTATGCAATGGCTCGGCCCCGATATCGTCGCGTCCTACGAAAGCTCACGCTGGCCGGTGTTGCTTTCGATTTGCCCTAACCTCGATCGCATGCAAAGCCGCGAACACGCTTTGCTTGCGGCTGGCTACGCAGTGGCCTCAGCCAGTACGCTCACAGCTGCCACCGAAATGGCGCAATTCTGCAAGTTCGACATCGTTCTGCTCGACCACGAGTGCGCCTCTGAAGACGGAGCAAAGAGCATCCAGCAGCGACACGTGAGCGTGCTGCTCGAATCAGGAACGACAGAACGCGAATTGCTCAGCAATCTCAGCCAATTGCTGCAAGTAGCCAGCGCCTCCGCTGCCGTGCACTGAACTCTCCCCGCAGTGGATCGGTCGGCATCGATATGGGAGTGATTCAACTAGTGACCTCGCTTTCTGTAGCCAAACCAAAGGGAAGGTAATCCGTCTCGACCCCGGGGCCTTTATCGTTGAGACGTTGTCCGTCCCTCTTCCCGTAGCTCTTTCCGAATCACCGCAGTTCCAACCCGAATCTATGGCGTAATTAAAGCCCGAAAAAGACAAACAGGAGGCGACGTGCACTATCGCAATCTTCCTTTCCTGTTCAATAAGGATTCCGCACGGAGAATCTCAATTGCCGCGCTCGGCATAATCTGTCTGCTCGCCACAGCCGGCGCGCAAACATCAGCCTCCTCAGAGGAGATTCCCATCGAACGCTGCGACCGCCTACCGGTTGTGAAGGTGCGTGCCGCTGACAGCGACATGCGCTTCCTTCTCGACACCGGTGCCACAACCATGTTGAATCTGAAATCCTTCGCCGGAGGCACGAAAGGGCAAATCAAGATCAGCTCCTGGGCCGGAACCGCTGACACAAGCGCCCGAGAAGTTTCTCTTCCGTCACTTGCTCTCGGCACGCATGCCCTACACAACCTGAAGCTACCGGCCATCGACCTGAGTCCAATTGGAAAAGCCTGCGGCGGTCCGATTGACGGCATACTCGGCGTCGACCTGCTCGACCGGATGAACGTCACCATCGATCTCAAGCGCCGCGTCGCCTCGTTGGGAGGTGAGCCCACCGACGCCAAAGCGTTGTACGAAGTGATGGAAACCGCCATGGGACACTGCACCAGTGCCTTCGAGCGAGGGAAGGGCGAAGAACTTGAGCAGTGCTTCGATCCCGAGATCGTCCTCTATTGTCCTAAAGGAGAGTTCAGAGGCCGCAGCGAGGTGATGCGTTACATGCGCGAGGAGTACTTCAAATTCTCTCCCAACCTTCACTACACAACCAAGCTGCACGACGTGCAAGCCTTCGGCGACGCGCTCTGGTACTCCTACGACTTCGAGATGACCACTCCGGAGCGAACCGAATCAGGCCGCGGAATGGCCATGTGCAGAAAGAACCAAGGCCGCTGGATGATCCTCAACATGCACAATTCCCTGCGGGAAGCCGACCAGCAAGCAAGGCGATAGCAGTACCGGAACAGAAAACCGCATGGATGGACTGGGAGTTACTTCCGAGTTGCTTCGATCGGAAATCTGTGCGCCTTTTAGCGCGTATCGGCTTATATCAGTGGAATGAAAAACCGATTTGCGGCTGTCGTAGCAATGCTCGTAGCCGTCTTGAGCGGAGCCGCATACTTTACGCTCCATGCTCATTCGTTGCCTGCGGTCGCTACCAAACACGTCGAGGGTCCCTCGGGACCACCGGAAATCGCCGCGATCACTGGACTAGCGCGCTCTCGTGATGGTCACATGTTGGCCGCCGTCGACGATAACAAGACCATTTCGGTCTGGGACGCTCGCACGGGAGCGAACATCAGCACGTTGGAAAGTGGTGGGAACGAGTGGATTTACGCGCCGGAGTTTTCGCCCGATGGCTCCTTGCTGGCCACCCCGAGCAATACTCCGTGGTCCACGAGCAGCGGCCATCTTCTGTTCTGGGACCCAGCCAGCGGGCAGAGACTGGGCAGCGTGGATGATCTGTCCTGGCCGGTATGCTGCGGGAGCTTCAACTCCGGGGGAACGCTGATTGCCGTTGCAGGAAACACAACGCTTTACTTGGTAGACGTGTCCACTCGAGCCATCGTCCAGCAGGTGGAAATGGAACGTGTTGTGAATGGCTCGATACAAGCTATGGAATTCAGTCCGACGGGAGACCTGCTGGCGACCGGGAAGCGCAATGGCAAAGTGGAATTGTGGCAAGTGCCAGATCTGAACATCGTTCGCACCTTCTCCGTGGGTCCGTCGGGGCGGCCCACTTCTGGTTCCCCTGACGACGCTCCAGCCGCGCCGGAAGCCAGATCCGTGACCTTTGCGCACAACCTCCCGCGCCTGGCGGCTAACAATTCGGAAGGCAGCACATTCGTATGGGACCTGAATACCGGCAAGGAAGTCGTCCACTATGCATACCGAGGCAGCGTCTACGCTGCGCTGGCAAACTCACTGTCCTTCACCGGGGATGATCGTTGGCTCCTAACCATGGACCAAAAGACCAACGGAATTCGGTTTTTGAGCGCGAAGTACCGCAGCGCAACTGACAATCTTCTGACACTTCCCAAGAATACCGACCTGGGAGCATTGAACGTCTTGCCGACAGACGGCAGCGTGGCCTTTGCCTACCGAGTATTCCATCCGGGCGAGCCAGGACCGCCATCGGCGAAGTTTGAGATCTGGTCAGTGCAGCTGCGCTGACCGAAGAATCCGGAAGGGGATGAGGATGTTTCGCAACGCATCTCTAGGCGATCAAGGAGCAAAATGGGAAAGCCACGGATTGCAATCCTTGTAGCACTGTTGAGCTGTTGTTTTGTTGCTGCTTGTCAGAAAGGCGACGGATGGAAGGAATACAAGTACCGTGACGACGGCTTCGCGATCTCCGCACCGTCAAAACCCCTGCCGCGGCCGCCGGTCGCTGACGAACCCGATTCCAGAACCTATGGCATCAATTACGGCAACCGCACCGAAATCTTGTTCGGTCTTGGGAATCTAGGCGCGTGGGAGAACCTTCCGGCTAAGGAAAGACTCCAGCGCATGGAGGATCTCACCCTCCAAGGGACGTCCAGCAAGCTGATCTCGGATAAGGAACTCTCGCTGGACGGCAATCCGGGACTCGAGTATGAGATCGAAGGCGCCGGTTCTCACTCGCGCTCGCGCTTTTATATCGTGAACGGCAAGCTCCTGGCCGTGCAGTCGTATGCCCCCGTCGACGCGCCGTTCGCCGCCGATACCGACCGGATTTTCGATTCGCTGCGTTTGCTAAACAGCAAAAAGTAGTGACGGATCGCGGCAGAGCAGGGAAACCGTGTCAGCTCCTTGAGGGTACACAAGTAGAAGCTCTGGCATTCCTGCGTTCGGACATCGGTCTTGAGCATCAGGACCGCTCGCGGGCACCCGGCGGACGTCTGCTTTTGCGGCTACTGGGGACGGGGTAGCGGGTGAGTTGTCCGTCCGCGTCGTTTCAGCCTCTGGATCGGCTGACGATGCTAACCGCGAAGCCGATCTAGAGCAACGGACTGCGCTCAAGTTTGGCTCGTATTGCTGATCCTCGCGGAACAGCGAACTTATCAGCGAAATTAACATCTCTAACGAAGTCGGCCGTGGTCAACCCCTTCTTAGGAAGGGTTTTGCCTTTTTGGCACACACCTCTCCCGGAGCGTGGAAGAGGCGCCCTAGATTCGTCGTGGTTTTCTTCTGCTTCCACCGTTCCGTGGTTCGGCCCATGTCTCCATTCATCTTTCGGTGTTGCCCACCAGACATCTCTTCGATCAATGACGATCACGATGAGCTGTTCGGACTCCCCGTCTCCTACGGGGAGGCGGATTGCCTATTCAGGGAAACAGTCACGGCCTAGGCCGGACTATGTTCTCTCGCAGGCCTCTCCGCATGGGCTTCCCCGCACTGCCGTCCGCGACGGCAGAACTCGTGGTAATCAATCTGGTCGCGCAGCATGATCCACAGCCGAATCCCCAGCTTGCGACCGGCCGCCACTTTCGCTTTCCCCAGTCCCTTCTGCGCCAGCTTACGGGTGTAGAACCGTTTCAACTCCACATCCTGCCGCACCGCATGTCCGACGGCTTCGCACCCAAGAAAGCGCAGCATGGCGTTGCCCTGTTTGGTCAACCTACCCAGTCGCCGCTTCTCTCCGCTGGAGTTCTCTGCTGGAATCATCCCTACATAGCTGGATAAGGCTTTGCCATCCGGAAAACGGGTGGCGTCGCCCAGGTACACTTCTGTCGCCAAGGCGGTGATCGGTCCCACTCCGGGATGCGTCATCAGCAGACGCGATAAAGGCCGCTTCTCTGCCACCTCGGCCACCTGCCGGTCTAATCTCTCGATCTTTTTCTGCAGGTGCCGATATAACCTCAGCAGCTCGTTGCGGCGGGCTCGGGTGTGCGGGGCCAGCCGCAGCTCCCGTAGCGACTGCTGTCCCTCTTGATTCCACAACTTGGCCCCAGGTCGCAAGCCATGACTCAGAGCGATGGCTTGTAATGCGTTCTGAATGCGCACGCGCATGCGCACCCACAGATGCCGATGTCGCAAAAGCGCCCGCAGGTCACGCTGTTGTGCCGTCGGCATCCAGATCGCCGGAAAGCGACGCTCCACCAGCAAACGCAGAAGCAATTGCGCATCGCGACGATCATGCTTTTGCTTACGCGGTTCCTGCGCTCCAATCTTGGCTGGATGTCCCACCAGGCACTCGATCTGCAATTCTTCCATCAACTCCAAAAACCACTGCATCGAGCCGGTAGCTTCGATTCCTACTTGCACCGGCCGCGGCAGCGCCCCATAAAAGTCGCGTACTTTATCCCCTTCATGTAGAAGTACGCATTCCTCCACTTCTCCTGTCTCCAGATTCAACATTGCCAAAGTCTGCTGTCGTGAATGTAAGTCGCAGCCTATAATGCGCATCTCGGCCTCCTTCGATCCGAGCCACTTTCACGGTGTGGTAGCCGCAACAGTGTACGCGGACCGCTTGTGAGGCCGACTTCGTTATCTCATCAGCGAAAATCCCGCCAAAGGGGCCGCGAGCAACGGACACTTCCACCGAACTCCGTGCGCCATCAGCACTTACGGAAACTCAGGATTTTCATCGCTCGGCCAGAACAGCGAATAACAGCGAAATATCAGTGAATTCCAAAATCGCATCCGACGCTGGCCCCAAAGTCCAGCGATTTCCAGAACAGATGCTCCGCAGCATCCAAGTCCCAAAATAAAACCTTTCGTTGACCGGGAATGTTGGTTCGTGGTACCACCGAACTAGGTTCGGTGCTGGCGAAGGGCCGCTCCGGACAAAGTGAGAGCCCCTCATTTGATCTCAGCCGCTAATTTCCGCACACCGTTAAGCGTTGCAGAAAGCAGCTCGTTTCAGCAATTCTTGGCTCGTTCCCTTGTGTACCTCCGTGTCCGGAGCCCGCGCTGAGCGCAGCCGAGTGCGCGGTTACATTGGGGAGCTTGTTGACTTGCAGAACTTCCCATGATCAACACGCAAACAACTCGCGTGCGCTGGTACCTGATTTTCTGGTTGTTTCTGTTGAGCGCCATCGGATTTCTTGATCGAGTCAACATCTCGGTTGCCGGGAGCGCGCTGGCGTTGGCGTATCACCTGAGCAACATCCGTCTGGGCTGGGTCTTCAGCTCGTTTCTTGTCGGTTATGCGCTGTTCCAAACGCCGGCCGGGAGGCTGGCCGACGCGTTTGGTCCACGACGCGTGCTCGCCCTCGGGGTGATCTGGTGGGGGATCTTTACCGCGCTCACCGCATCTTTGCCTTTGGGCATCTCCGCTGCGCTTACCCTGTTGATCCTGATCCGGTTTCTCTTAGGAACTGGAGAGGCAGTCATGTATCCAGCCTCCAACCAGTTCGTCGCCCGCTGGATCCCATCGCGGGAACGCGGGATCGCCAACGGCTGGATCTTCGCCGGCGTAGGAGCCGGAGCAGGCATCTCGCCGCCACTGATTACCTACGTCGTCCTGAAGTTTGGCTGGCGAGTTTCATTCTGGCTCTGTGCCGTGATTGGAGTAATCGCTGGAGTTCTCTGGTACGTCATTGCCCGCGACCGACCTGAAGACCATCCCAGCGTCTCCGCCGTAGAGCTGACCTACATTCGCTCCGGACTAACCTTGAAAGCAGATCGAACGGCCGGCGCCGAAGCAGATCATCCCTCCTGGCGAACGCTGTTCAGAAGCCGCGACGTTCTTGCCATGACCCTAAGCTACTTCTCCTTCGGATACGTAGCCTGGATCTTCTTCAGCTGGTTCTACATCTACCTGGCACAAGCCCGAGGGCTGAACCTGAAAGCAACTGCAGCCTACGCAATGTTGCCCTTTCTGGGAATGGCCCTGGGCTGCCCGCTGGGCGGAATCATCAGCGACCGGCTGACCAGGAAGCGGGGAGCGCAGTTAGGCCGCTGCGTTCTGGCATCCTGCGCCATGCTGATCGCGACCGGATTCCTCGCCTTCGGCTCGCTGGTTCATAGTGCTGCCGCCGCCACGATCGTGCTGGCAAGCGGCGCCGCCGCATTGTACCTGGCACAAAGTTCCTTCTGGTCCGTAAGCGCCGATATTGGCGACGCCGCATCCGGCTTCGTCTCCGGATTCATGAACATGGGCGCCCAACTCGGAGCCGCCACCACCGCCTCCCTCACTCCCTGGATCGCAGACCGCTGGGGCTGGACCGCATCGTTCCTCGTGGCCGCTGGATTGTGCTTTGTAGGAGCTTTCAGTTGGCTGATTGTGAATCCGGCAAGAACTCTTGTTGCGGTGAACACGTCGTCAAGCAAACCTGTGTATGCGTCGAACTAGAACGTCTGCGAACAGCGAAGTCACGCAGCGTGGCGACGAAGCATGCGGCAGCCGGCCGTCGTTTCTGGGAATAGGCTACGATTACGCGATCAACCGGGCCTGAGTTGGATCTAAGGGGTTCAAAGCGGAATGAGTGCGCACCAAAAGAGGCTAGGCATTCTCAACCGATTATTAGCAGGTCTCTTGTTGATTTTAATGGTGGCACTGGCCGGCGGTGCTGCGCTGCGCGAGTCTGTGACGATTGATGAGGTATCTCATATCGGCGCGGGCGTGAGCTATCTGCAAAAGCTGGATCTGCGGATGAATCCCGAGCATCCGCCACTGCCGAAGGTTCTGGCGGCACTTCCGCTAGTATTGCGCGGAGCTCGCGCCGACTACAGCCACATCTCATGGACGTTCAGCGAAAAGTTCTTTCCCGCATTCTTTGGGCAGTGGGTGTTCGGGGAGTCGCTGCTGGAGAGATGGAATGAGCCAAAGACCACGCTCGCCTGGGCGCGGTTGCCCATGCTGCTGCTGACGCTCGCCCTGGGATGCGTCGTGTATGTATACGCGCAGCGTTTGGGAGGGCCATGGGCCGGGTTGCTCTGCCTCGCCGTGTACGTCAGCACGCCTGCATTTCTCACCTTTGGTCCCCTCGTGCACACGGACGTTGCGGTGACCCTGTTCTCGGTGCTCGCGCTGTGGACGTTTGCCGAAATATGGCAGGAGCCGAACCGAAAAAATGTCTTGGCATTTGGCCTGAGCCTTGCAGGCGCGCTGCTGTCGAAATTCACCGCCGCTATTTTGTTCATTGCATTCGCAGCATTTGCACTGAGCCTGCGCTGGCGTGCTGTTCCAGCGCAACCGGAGAACAAGGTTGAGCTGCGCGAGTGGCGCCGCACACGTTGGCGGGCGACGCTTAAAGGCATTCTGTGGGCAGCGGCGGCTGTGTACGTTTTTTACTTCATCTTCTCCTTGCAACAGCCCACCAACGCTCTTTACCGAATCGGGAATGGCCCGCTTGCGCTCATTCTGCGCCGTCTTCTCATGCCCCCTTTCCTGTACCTGCGCGGGGTGTTCTGGGTTGTGATCACGGGGCGCCGCTCAACTTTCGTCCTCGGTCATGCGTATCCACACGGCGTCTGGTTCTACTTTCCGACTGTGTTTGTTTTGAAATCCTCCCTCGCATACCTCATCCTGCTGTTTCTGACCGGAGTGGCGGGCATTACGAGGAAAGTGCTGGGCAAAACGAGTGCTGCGATAATTCCGGCACGGGTAGCAGTGCATTGGCGGGTCCTCGGGGTGAGCTTATTGGTGTTCACTGGTGTCTGCCTGCTAAGCCCGCTCGAGATCAGCATCCGCCACTTCTCCGTCCCATTGGCGCTGCTGATCCTGATGCTCGCCCCGATACCTCGCATGCTCTCGGAACTGGGCGACCGCAGCCCCATCGCGGCCACGCTGGGAGCCGGGGTGATTGTCGCGCTTGCGGCCAGTTGCCTATTCACTGCGGTGCGCATTTACCCAAACTATTTTCCTTACATGAATGCGTTGAGCTTTGGTCGTCCGGCCTACGTGCTGGTCAACGACTCGAATGTGGACTGGAACCAGTCCCTTCCCGAAGTGAAGCGATTCGCCGAGACACATGGCCTAACGCGAATCGGACTGGATGAGTACGGATTTTCGGATCCCACCGTATTCGTGCCACAGGCCAAACCCTGGAACTGCCAAAGCCCCACTCCGCAGGATGAGGGACAGTGGGTCACGCTCTCGGCGAACTTTATTCTCGATGGACACAATTGCGCGTGGCTGCTGCAATATCCGCGCGAAGCCCTGGCCGGAGGGAGCATGTATGCAGTTCGTCTGCCTGCGCAGATCCCAGCGGCCGGTAGCCCGGGCGGGCCGCCCCTCCCTTCTGCTTATCGCCAATTTGGCGGCATAACTATTCCGTTCGACCTGCGCGTCTTCTTCATGCACGTGTTCCAGAATCCGAACGACCTCCCCCAAGCAGTCGAATGGATGCAAGCCGCATTTGCCGCGGCGAGCAAGTCACCGGCTCAGCCTCTCCCCAAACCTCCCTGGAACTCTACCGAGATGGAAGCGTTGCCGAAGTAGCTCTTACAGGAGAACGGGGCAGAGGGGACGTCCCCTCGCTCTAAGGGTTGTTCCAGATTGGAAAACGTTCCGTCCGTGTCCCTTGGTTTTTCGGCTTCGTCTCCGGATTCATGAACATGGGCGCCAACTCGGAGCCGCCACTACCGCCTCCCTCACTCCCTGGATCGCAGACCGCTGGGGCTGGACTGAGTCGTTCCTGGTGGCTACGGGATTGTGCTTCGTCGGAGCGTTCAGTTGGTTGATGGTGAATCCGGCGAGAACTCTTGTTGCTACAAATGCCGCAAAACCGGCATATGCGTCCTACACAGGTGTTTGGTTAGTGCACAAACCCACTTGAGCTTCGATCTTCGTGGAACACTCGAACTTGTCGATTGCCTCCTGAAGCAACTCCGGTTGAAGCAATGCTGGTCACGCTTCACCCGCTAGCACCTGGTTATGAACTCAGGCTCAACCGGATCGCGATGGCAGATTCATTTTGAAGAATGTCAAACCGGGACTTTATTCCTTGACGTTGCCGTTCCCGGGCAGAATCCGAACTTTTACCAGTGGTTCTAAAGAGCTAGCTCCGAATGAATTTCGAGTTGAGTTCGAGCGACCGAGGGCCGCTCCGAATCGTGGTTAGTCTCAAGACATCCACTCTGGCGGTGCAGGTGCGTGGGCTGCCAAACGAACCCGACGTCATCGTAATGCTCGTTCCAGCAGATCCTTATCAGACGCTTCGCCTATCCTGTACCTACAACGCACTAACCGGATCGCAAACCACTTTTCGATTTGTTCCACCTGGGAAATACCGCGTCTTCGTAGCAGATGAGGAGTTTGGAGGTGACATTGCTGTGTATGCTCCGCGATTTCCTGATTTCTTGAAGGATCATTCCACACCAGTCGAGGTCGCCGAAGAGGGCGACGCCAAAGCAATTGCGACGTATGTGGGCGCTGAGACGATTAAACAAGCAGTCCAGAAGGCCAGTCCCATTCGTTAACTCTGCCCTCTTGCACCATTAATGTGTGCACGACGCGTCACCCGTCGGACGTTCTGCCACATTCTCTACTAATGACATCCTTACATTGCCTTTACGGCTCCTGGTGTGGAATGGAGTTGTGCCTGACTTCCTTCGCGACGCCACGAATGTGGCATGCAGCATTTCTCATCGTTCCCTCTGTTTTGTTGATCCTGGCCGCGCGACGTTGGTGGTCAGCGCTTGGCGAAATCGAAAATCTCAGGTCTCAACTGAGGCCGCCCTCAACAAAATTCCGGAGGTTCGGGGCATGACACCGTAACGGACCGAGCGTTCAGCGGCCCGCCGGCCTGCTCTGTTTTCGAATTCTCGATGGGGCTAACACCAGGGCCCAAGGAAAAAACTTCTTTCATGATCGTGATGAAATTCGGTGGTTCCTCAGTGGAATCGGCAAGCGCGATTGTGCGCGTAGCTTCTATTGTTCGTTCTCATCTTTCCGATCGGCCTGTAGCGGTCGTCTCTGCGATGGGGAAGACGACGGACCGGCTTCTGGAAATGGCCGACCAGGCGGCGAGGCATCATGACGAGGTTGCCGACGCCCTGCTGGATCAGCTTGAGAATTTTCATTTCGGGGAGGCAGAAAAACTCGTCGACGGTAAGCCTCTTGAAGGCTTGAAGACTTGCCTGCGCCAAAAATTTTCGGAATTGCGGGTTGCGGTCGATGTCCTCGGACGCTGTGCCGCCGGATTTACTCCGGCACTCAAGGACAAAATCGCCAGCTATGGAGAACAGTTGTCGAGCCTGATCGTGGCGGCGGCTTTCCGTCATCTTGGAATCGAATCGACCCACCTTGATGCTCGTCGAGTAATCGTCACCGACGGCGAACACACTCGAGCCACTCCACAATATGCGGAGACGAATCGCAGGCTCCGCGATGCCATTAATGGAACCGGCAAAGTGGTTGTCATGGGCGGATTCATCGCGGCGACCGAACAGGGAGTCACTATGACTCTTGGCCGAGGCGGTTCCGATCTTACTGCCTCCATCGTGGGCGCCGCGCTCGACGCTTCTGAGATCCAGATTTGGACCGATGTCGACGGCATGCTCACCTGCGATCCGCGTCTGTTTGCCGCCGTATATCTTCTTAAGACAATCTCGTACGCAGAGGCGGCGGAAATGGCGCGCTGGGGTGCAAAGGTGCTTCATCCGGATACGGTTCAGCCTGCGATCGAAAAACAAATTCCCATCGTCATCCGCAACTCCCGCCGTCCTGAAGTGGAAGGCACCAGCATCGTGCCTGAGGTACCTTCGTGTACGAATCCGGTAAAGTCCATCGCCGTAAAGGCCAATATCATGCTGCTCGAGATTCGTTCGTCCTCTGTGGACGCCGATCCCGATTTGGTACATGACCTCAGTCTAGTCGCAAACAAGAAAATTGCGGCCGAACTGGTCTGGAAAACAGGTGACGCTCTGTACGTGGGGATCAAGACCGGCGACCGGTATCTAGATCTGCGGCTCGACCTCGATGGCTGCGTTGAGGCGCATTTGCTGAATGACCGCGCAGTTGTCTCTCTGGTCGGCGATGAAGCAGATCCGCGAGTCGTGAATCGCGCAGCGATGCTGCTGAGACGAATCGATGCCAGGATCATGCTGCCCGATTGCTCGCCCCATACCATTACCATCGTCGTGCCTCAGCGCGAGTTGATTCGAACCATTGAACTCCTGCACGGCGAATTCTTTCAGCACCTCGACCATTCAGTATTCGTTGGAGAGCCTGAGCGGGTGCCCCACTCGCGCGCGATTTTCGCGAGGGTGGGATTATATGAATGTTGATCAGTCCCGGTTTTGGTTCTCTTCCGTGAATCGTTTCCGATTCCCACTTATTCTGTGTTTGTAAACTTTGAGTTTCCCCACGTGTTTTCGTACAAGACAAAGTCAAAAGCGGAGTTGCGCACATCCTCGAATCCCACCCTCGCGAACAGCGAGAGTGGGCCACCCTTTGTCTGGGAGTTGCATACAAAAAACCAAAAAGGGAAAGGCTGGGCCGCCTGTCAAATTTGGGAAGACAAGTGCAGCTGCAGCCACCGGTACAGACAACATGGCAACCCACCCGCCGAAAGTCGCGGAGGGTAGGGCGCCCACTTCTTGGATTCGTCAGAGAAAATCAACATGAAGGGCAGGGCACCCGGCGCGAGCTCAGTTTCCCGAAGCAGGCCGTGCAGAGGCAATCGTCTTGTTTGCTGACTTGCTTCCCTTTGTTTGCGCCACGTGCGTCTGGTTGTTCTTCACCATGCGCTTTACTTTTACCGGCTGATTGGCGGCTTCGGCTTCAAAATGATCGGGGCTAACGTCTTGCTGAGCGAGGCTGATGCCGGTCAGCAGCAGGGCAAACACTGTCAGTTTGCAAACGTTTTTCATAGACCGTCCTTTTGCGGACGGCCTTTGGCGGCGGGGAACTGCGTCCGTTAACTTCGAAGTTTGCTATGACTGGCTCGGCAACGCGAGATTACTGCTCCGGAACTGGAGATTACTTTCGAGTACCCGCGAGTAATCAGAGGCCGGGTGCCACAGCCTTTCACTTGTGTTTCCCTTAATGAACCCACACAGCGGGTGTCCTTCGTTCTTATCGAGGGCACCTGGCAAGTGTGTCTGTTCTGGCACATTCACTTGTGCACTTGAGACAAGTCGTGCTCCTTGACAATCACTTCGTTGTTATCGAGGGGCACTCGGCTGGCCAATGAGGGTCTCTTCGCTAGATAACAAGCAGGGACTCTTCCGGAGCGCAACTGGCGCCTGTACTCGTCCGCGTGTTTTTCATTAGTGTCTCCGCACAAGGCGTGCCCGAACTCATGCGAGACAGCGAGTTGCAGTAGAGCGTCGCCGGAGCTTCCATAGATCCGAAGCAACTCGGCACGGCGGCTGATCCCTCCCGAGAATAACGCCTGCTCGAACACTGTCGTTCGCCGCTCGAGGACGGAAAAAGCAGGGCTATCGCTATTTCCCCCGAGGCGTTCAACTAGTTCTTTCCAGCGTTCAGAGGAGACGAGCACGAATGACCACCCTCCAATAAGCTCAACTGGATAGCTTGCCAATATATGTTCCAGAGACGCAACGTGCTGAGCGCAGTCGCGGGGCTCATATTGCTCCGCACAAAAAAACTGAATGCCTTTAGGAAAAGAATCGTTCGCCGGCATGACCGGAACCGCGCGAATCGCTTGAGGCTGGACTGAACTGGATTTCGATTTTGCCGCGATTTTTGTCTCACAAAAGGGCGGTTTGCCCTCTTCCAGGGACCCTGCGACCCGTTTAGCGTTGCACTCAGGATGCGCCTCGGTCGAACTGCTTAAGAACGTGCAGATCATCAGGAAAGAGCAAGCCGCTTGTTTCACGGCGCGTACCCCGACCGCGGTGGCGGTAGCGCCAATGCTTCATTAGAAGAAGGTGCCGCTCAATGGACCGCATCTGACAACCGTCTGACATGTTTATGGCCGGCAAATTCGCCGATTTGGCCGTTGCTTGTGCAGAACGTCACAAGCTGAATGCTAGACTTAGCGACACTTTTCGACTGCCTTTTGGGGGTGGTAGTGTCTGGCGAGAGCGCTTCCATCTATCGCTTTCAAGCGTTCGAGTTCGATGTAAGAGCCGCAGAACTGCGCAAGAACGGGGTGAGACTTAAGCTTCAGGACCAGTCCAGTCAGGTACTCCTCAAGCTGCTTGAGCGTCCCGGCGAAGTGGTGAGCCGGGAAGAACTACGCTCCACGCTCTGGCCAGACAACACGTTTGTTGACTTTGAAACCGGCCTGAATACAGTCATCAAACGATTGCGCGAAACGCTTGGCGATTCCGCTGACAATCCGACTTTCATCGAGACGGTTCCGCGAAGGGGTTATAAATTCATCGCCGCAGTCGAGCTAAGGCCGATCCACGACAACGGCCTCACAGGCACGCAAAGCAGGTTGCGAAGAGTCGCCCTTCTAAGCATCGGCGTAACCGCTGGAGTTGTGGCGCTCGTTCTCACTAGTCTGGCTGTGTGGGGGAAACGGCCGCAGCCTTCCGTTGTCAATCTGGTTCAAATCACGAACGATGGACGAGCGAAAATCCCGATCAACTCCACTTTCACAGACGGAGTCCATCTCTACTTTATCGAGGGGACCCCCTGGACATCAGGTTCGCGAATTGCTCAGATGTCAGTTCAGGGTGGAGAGACAACTTCGATCACCACATCTCTCAGAAACCCTCTGGCAATCGCCAGCATATCCCCTGATCGATCCGAGTTGTTAGTCGAGGCTGGAGTAGCCGTCGGCGCAGATCTCGCAACGGGGCGTTCGGATTTTGCCGCGGAGCTTTGGGTACAGCCATTACCGGCGGGTGCCCCCCACCGTGTTGGAACCTTCTTTGCATCCGCTGGGACCTGGACTCCGGATGGAACACATCTGGTGTACGCAAATGACAACGGGATCATGATTGCGAACAGGGATGGGAGCGATCCTCAGCAGCTGGCGAAGGTTTCTGGCGTAGTGCGTGCGCTTCGTTTTTCGCCCGATGGTCGGCGGATCCGATTTTTTGTGATCCGCAAATGGGAGGAATCCAGCTCCATCTGGGAGATGGATGTGAACGGAGCACACTTGCATCCGCTGCTTCCAGACTGGAAGGAGTCGCCATACCAGTGTTGCGGAAGTTGGTCGCCAGATGGCGATTACTACTATTTCCAGGCAGGACGCGGTAGCACGCAGGCGCTCTGGGTGCTGCGCGAGCGCGTTTCCATCTTTCAGCGAGGCGCTCCTGTACCTTTCCGTCTGACGTTCGGACCGCTGCGTTTCGGGGGCCCCATCCCCAGCAGTGACGGGAAGAAGTTATTTGTCGTCGGTGAGGAACCTCGCGTAGAGCTGTTCCGTTATGACCTCAAAGCGCGGCGTTTCGATCCTTACCTCACGGGCTTCTCGGCCGGCCCGGTCGATTTTTCGCCCGATCGGAAGTGGATGGCCTACGTCTCCTATCCGGACATGACCCTGTGGCGAAGCCGCTTAGACGGGAGCGACAAGATGCAGCTAACGTTTTCCCCGGTGCGAGCCTATTTACCGCGCTGGTCACCGGACGGCTCCAGGATTGTGTTCATGGATGTGCAGTTCTATCGACCTTGGAGAATTGCCATGGTTTCTTCATCGGGAGGCCCTGAGTTGCCTCTGCAAGACGGAGATGAGGGAGGCGAAGTAGATCCGACCTGGACGCCCGATGGAGAATCGATCGTGTTCGCAAAGTCCGGCAAGAATGGCCCGGTTGCGATCTATCGCTTCGATTTAAAAACCAGAAAAGTCGCTTCCGTTCCCGGTTCCGATGGTCTTTTCTCACCCAGAGTATCGCCTGACGGCAGATACATCACCGCCCTTACGAGCAGTCAGAGGCAACTTATGGTGTTCAATACAAACTCGAATCGCTGGTCGAGCGTCATGGGCGGTGAACAACTGGGATACAACGAGTGGTCGCGCGATGGAAAATATATTTATCTTCGGGAGAACCGTGGCGGCGCCGGAGAAATAGTTCGCGTCAGCATGAAAGATCACACCTCCGAACAGGTTCTAGACCTTAAGGACTTTCCTCAGCTCCAGGACGTTTTCACCGCCTGGATTGGACTCACTCCGGACGACGCACTGCTCCTCATGCGCGATCGTAGTGTGCAGGAGCTGTACGCGCTCGATCTTAGATTTCATTGAGAGCAGCCGGCCCAGCCTGTTTTCTTTTTCGTTTTTCGCATCAGGCTCCAAGACAACGGGTACCCCATCGTCGTGCGGTGTTCGTCCGGGGGAGTAACAGGAAGTGTGCTATTCCGCTTTGTGTTGAATACCAACAGAGGAAACAAAACGGTAGCCACCAGCACGGGGCCACCCCCGGGGTATCCCATCCTCGCCCAGGCGCGCGAGGATGGGTACCTTTTGTACGGGAAGTCGGATGGAAAACCCAAAACGGGGCGGTGAGTGCCCTCCTAGTCGCCTCCCCGTCTGGCTTCGTCTGCATCTTCGGCGAGATCGGTCATGAATTCGAAGAAAGTGCGTGACTGGCCGATGAAGAGTCCCATTTTGGTGAGGAACATCAGGGCTGCCATGGCGGCGCCTTTGGTCTCGGTGGGCCGCACGATCGAGCATGGACCCAGGTTCTTGTTCAGGAAAATTGTTGGCTCGGGCATGATCAGGTTGGTCTGAAATTCCTCGCCCCCGAACTTTGGATCATTATTCAGGTCGGGAAAGACGAGGCTTGGATCTTTCGGGTCGGTAAGAGGAGGCGCGTTGCCGGCCTTGTCACTCCACGTCTGGAAGTGCATAGCCTCAGTGGGGCCGATGCTCAGAACGATGCGCAGCACCTCGGGATTGTTGACTCGCTGGGCGAGCTGCGGATAAAGACTGGTGCCGCCCTGCTCGATCGTACCAAAATGGAATCCGGCCGTGTTGGCGATGGCCTGGATGTGTTTGCCGGGAGTGAGGTCGTCTTCGTTTCTGGGAATGGCCGGATGCTGGCCGACGGCGAGGCTGGGAACTGCCTGGTCGAAGGTGTCGCCGAAGTCGGGATTCTTGGCGCCGACGCGGTAGCGTGTCCACCAGCTGGTGTCAACGGTGAGCTGCATCAGGTTCGTGAGCCGGCCGACCTGTTGGGCTCCTGGTACCTTGCTGCTTGGTAGATTCTTGAACTGTGTCAGATCGACAGTGTCTGCGCCTTTTGATGCCAGATAGTTGTTGATGAAGACTTCGTGCGTAAGCTCGTCCTCGGTGTTGTCGTGGATGTATTGCGACATGTCGGTGTCGAGAACGCTGAGCGCGTCGGTGTAGGGCTTACAGCCGCTTCCGCCGGGAACCTCTTTGTCCTGGATGCCTCCGAGTTCGTTGTACTGTTGCCATAGATCGGTTTCGAGAATTTCAGCTGCTGCGAGGAACCGGAGAATAGCGGCGTCGCCGCGTGTGAGACGGCCACTCTTTTCTTCTGGTCCTTTTTCTTGACGTCCTTGTTCAGCAAGGAGTGATGTGGTGCCGGCCAGAAAGCTGCCACCAACACTAGCTGCACTTGCTGCGGTAAGCCCGCCCTTCACAAAAGTGCGTCGATTGATGAAACTTCCAACACGATTCTGTAGGTCCTTCATATGAATCTCCTTACACGGCGAGCTTGATCTCAGGGCAAAGTACAAATGTCACGGGAAGGTAAAAATTGTGTCAGGAAAGCGTGAAGAGAAGTTGTTGGACGCTTGAGAAGAGACGACGAAACTAGTCGGAGTAGCGGATACCCGTTTCGGGATGGGCTTCTATTCTTCCTCCTACATCGCACGTGGCAGCAGAAGCTTTGCACCGCCATCACGGCCGCTGGTAGGCAGCGGGATGGATCGAGAGCCTGGAGATCAGGCGCATCTGGTCGAACTCCCGACAATGTGCGTGCTGGTGCACAGCGAACTTTAAATTCTCGGAATGGGAACTGCTTGCGTTCTCAATTACCGTAGGTGCAATCAACGGTTGGTTGCCGAGCGATTGCGTAGGATGGTCCCATGGGACGGTATCGACAAGGACGAGTTCGATCGAAATCGTTTCGGGAAGTGTATCTGCATTCCGCACGTCTATCTGAACTTCTCCGAGCTTGGCGAAGACTTGCGGTAGGGAAGGGCACGGATTCACCCGCCGCCGTCAGTGTGGTCCTATTATGGTTCGGCTTTAGCCGCTGAGGTAAATGGTTTTGTTTTCATCACCGGTGCGTTACCGCGGGCGCTAAAGCGCGAACCAAAGGCCAGTTCTAACCGGCACGACTAAAGTTCGTTCCCCTTCCCTAAAGCTCCCTTTCCGACATCGTTTGTCCGAAACGGGACAACGATCAACCCGGGACTCGTCGAGGGTGCATGACACAATTAGACGAAAATCCGAAGGGCGGGTTGGAAACATCCCGCACTGAAACTTGGGCTGAATTTGACTTTCAAAGTGCTCGGGTGTACGGTCCGTCGGTCTCCGACATGCAAGGCTTGCTACTTGAGCAGGCGCGCGCACTGTCGAAGGCTCATCCGATCGAAGTGCGCTAAATTTAGCCCCTGTTCCACGCTGTTCTCTTCATCGGGCACGCGGGAGGTGACTGGCAGGTGTTGACTCCTGGCGACTACAAAAAACGTTACGAAAATATCGAGATGCCCGGTGGGTCCGTCCCTGTTCACGTAAATAAGTACCGTTTGGCCGGTACGAATGACAACGCTACGGCCAGGGCCGCTTTCCTTGGCGCGCTGGCCAAGCGCGGCATCGATATCGCCCTGCGCATCGATACAGGCGAGCGGATTGAGCGTGTGGATCCGAGAGTCACCGCACACGAGGACGCACTCAAAAAGCATCGGCCTGACCTGCTACTCACGGGCTTGTCGGCGCCAAGCCGGCACGACTTGGTCCTGAGTGGCGCCGGCGTGCAGCGCGACGTCCGACCGCTGGGGGTGAGGCGCCTTGAACGAGAGTTGGGTTCCAGAACGGATACCCATGTCACGGACTGGAACAAGCTGGCCCGTCTGGTGTTTGCAGGCAAGGGCTCGCCGGAAGCTTGCCAGGTCGTGCTTCAGTTAGCGGACTCCTGGGGTCTCGCGGTGCCTGACGTTCAGGCCTATGCGGATTCCGCCCTGGGGCTCGACTGCAATGGCTTTGTGGGCAACTACTTATGGCATGTTAAGAATGGGAATCCCTGGACAAATCTCGGCGCGGGCAATCACGACCTTGGGCCGGATTCCCCAATCCGAACCGGCTACTATGACCATTATCAACATCGTCTGCTGGATCGTTGGGAAGCCCTCGACACTGGAAAGATGTACATCATGATGGAGGTTGGGACAGATGGAGTGGTCATTAACGGTGGCGCCGGCGCCAAGGACGCCGGGCATATCGTGATCACTGAACCTAACCAGCGTGATGAACGTGGTGGAAAAGATCCAAGCAAGTCGTTCGCGGTGAAGTCAGTTGAGGCGACCGGCGGGCATACTCCGGAAGGCTTGTGGGAGAGCTGGTACACGTGTCCGAGGTACGACAGCAAGACTAAGATATTCTCGATCTTTCGGGAATCCATGGATGCCGGCCGCAAGGACATGAAGGTCAAAATCGCTGCAGTGAGTTGAGCGGGCAAGCCTCTCAGCGGACGATCTCGGTTGTCATGGGCGAAACAATGTGGCGACGTTCGCACTATTGGTTGTAGCTGCCGTGCGATGAACGTTGATCGGCCGGGTTTTGCTTCTCTCTCGCCTACTCCTCCAATTCGGTTTTCACAGGTTCGTCAGGAAACCGGACAACGTGAGTTACTTTTCTCGCATCTTTGCGCAGATGGGGTCGGATATCCTGCCGATCTCGTTCCCCACAGGAGCTGCTTGAAGGTTATGAGGGCGAGAGACCTTGACTCTCAGCGCAATAGGGCGACGACTGCTCTTTGCATCGCCATTGTCTGCTCAATATTCGTCGCTCATGCGCAAGCTGGCCTTGCATCTACACTGCGGCCCATTCGGGGAAACGCGCAATTGGCCAGCGGATCCTCGGCAACCCGGTTCATTGTGCGCGACAGCCAGGGGCTGTCGGGAATAAATTCCACTTGTCTGCTGCTAGGCTGCCAAGTACTGGAAAGCATCGGGGATCCGAACGGCCAGGTCTTCGTTGTTCAAACTTCCGGACTGATCGACTCAACACTGTTCCTCACTCAATTGTTGGCTGCAAGCGGAGTAACGAATGCCGAACCCGACCAAACGGCGAAGAGCTCTCCGGCAGCGATGGGTGACTGGCCCTGGTATATCTACGACAGGACACCCGTTTCTTACTTTGGAGCAATGGTTTGGGAGGGATATCTACTGCAGACGCCCAACCAAATTGTTCGCACTTCTGAAACGCAATCCCAGCTCGGAGCTACTGGGGCAGGGAGTATGGTTGCGTTGATCGACACCGGCATTGACCCGAGTAATGCAATCCTCGCTTCCCACCTGGTCTATGGGTACGACTTCACGCGCAACACAGACGGTGGATCCGAAATGGGTGACATTACGCAATCTACCGCCGGAGTTGTTGACGGATCCACTCAACCGGCGGTGCTTAATCAATCCACTGCAGGTGTTATCGATCAGTCCACGGCAGGTGTAGTCGACCAGCAACAGTATTCCGCCTTTGGTCACGGAACCATGACGGCCGGAATCGTGCATCTGGTCGCCCCGAATGCGCAGCTCATGCCGCTGAAGGCGTTCAATGCAGATGGCACAGGGTACGAATCCGACGTTCTGCGGGCTATCTATTACGCTGTAAACCATCAGGCGAAGGTCATCAACATGAGCTTCGAGTTCGCCACCCCGTCACTCGAGCTCGCAAACGCAATCAATTACGCTACGAGCAAGAAAGTAATCTGCGTGGGATCGGCCGGCAATGACAGTTCTGTGACTCTGGTTTATCCGGCGGGACTGCCAAACGTGATCGATGTGGCGTCAACTTCGAACACCAATAGTCCATCATCATTCTCAAATTACGGTACCCCGCCTGTGTGGCTCTCCGCACCCGGAGAAGCCGTGATGACGACCTATCCTTTCGGAACGTACGCCATAGGGTGGGGAACATCGTTCAGTGCGCCTTTCGTTTCCGGAACGGTAGCCTTGATGGCAAGCGCCACTCCTGGCAATAGTGATTTGCTGAATCAAGCGACTGCGGCCCAGGCCTTATCGCACGCACACCCTATTCCACAAACCCAGTATGGTTTTGGTGTGCTCGACACTTATCAGGCTGTCCAGGCGTGGCAGAATTGGTTAAGCGTGCATGTCACCGTTTCCTGCTCGATGCTTTCCTGTCAGGCGAGTATTCACTGAAAAGCTTCCTGGACAATGTCCGGAAACTGAGGACTGTCTAGAGCGTTCTGCACCCACATTCTCGTAAACGAGCGCTTGCTCTGTTTCAAACCTGCTTCGGTTTTTCCACACAACCAGAGACTCTGCTTGGGCATCGCAGAATCGCTACTTCGTCTAAGGGCGCAGTCTACCTGCGAGCCGCGGACGACATGGTAAAGCCGACGATCAATTCCGGAAGATCGGAGTGTCTCATCCTCCTGTTGCTCAAGGCCCGCTCGGAATTTCTGTCAGCGTTTCTACGCAGAAACGGTTACGACGTGTCTGAGGTCCCAACGCCCGACAATCTGGTAGCTCTGTGCATGAACAATCCGATTTATGCAGTCATCCTGGACATTTGCGAGCTTGGAGAAATCGAAGGCTGGTCGGTGGCCCAGTCCATCAAAATGGTTAACCCAGCTTTGGCAGTGATTCTGCTTTGCCATGGCGTAGTTCCCGAAGTGGAGTTGCCCACAGGAGTGGACGCGTTGGCGACCGATTCAGATTTGCCGGGTTTGCTGATGATTCTGGCCAGGCACATCGAGAAAAGAGTTGCTGCGCACAATTAAATACTGAACGAATCTCTGTTAAGCGCTGAGGACGAGGGCATCAGCTTGATTTCTTGTCGTCCCCAGTGCTTTTCGGCCAGGGCGGAAGCTTCGAGTCGCGGTCGCTCGAATCTTTCAAAGCGGGATTTGCAATCAGATCGCACCGGGCAACTTCCGCATACTTGATGTAGGTCTCAAACGACGCGATCACTGCCCGCGCTTCTGCCGTCAAGAGATCGATCCCCGCCAGAGTGACGCGTATCCATGCATCGATCACTATGCCCTTGTCCAACACTCGATCAAGGACATCGATTAGGTCCGCCTTACCATCCGTGCGAGTTAACGCCATTCTGCTCCTTATTCAGACTCGATCCACAATTCAGAGTCGATCCACGAGCGGAACTTCATACACGTACACGTACTGAGATGCAAATCCAGCAGCTCACGTTGTCACCGTTCGTGACATTTTGTGAAACCTCGAAATGGATGGGACAAGATGGCACTGGGTGCCGCGGGACACTGACAACCAGAGTCACAGATTGTGACATCTAAGACGTGCGTCTGCTGTATGGCTCGAAGAATTGATTTCTTGCAAAGCGCTGCAAAACCAACGTTTGGAATGTCGGACGATTTGCGCACCGGATGCCTCGTCCCCGAAAACGGCTTTTACCGCGTTCTGCATCCGCAGCATCGCCTTCCAAGGGAAGTCACCCTACTCCTCGGTCAGATATTCCCTCGCTGTTCAAAATGTGCTGAGCCTGTCTATTTCGAACTGATACGACCAGCTCGCTTGCTCGGAATGAACGGGAGTCACTTTAAGGTCGTGCTCTACGAGCTTCCTGAACTCGCTGACCGGGACGACGCCTCAGCCGCTTGATATAGGAACGCGCTCGGGACCTATCTGGGGGATCTCGCGACGACTTGTACGACAGAGTCGCTGGACGCGCAATTAGTGGGTGGTTTCCAGTGACTTTGACACTAAAGATCTCTTACCCAGCCTGGGGCAATCCCACAGCCTCGAAGTCTTCTTCGGTGTGGATCCAGCCTTCCTGGCCGTCGATGCGGATCTTTAGCCACATGTCTCCGTTAGCACCGAAGGTGATCGATTTTGGATCTTCGTTCCAGGTGACCGGTAGGCGCGCTTCCAGGTATTCGATTTTGGTTTCTGGCTGCAAGATTACATGCTTGGCTGTGAAACCGTCGTCAGGCTCCGCGAAGAGTCGTACAAAGGTAGGCTGATTCTCCCGATGCGCGTCGACCATGACTGGATATGTGCAGCGTTCAACCCGGCCCTTCGATGTTGATTCGAAGCAATGCCATGCGGGCTCCAGCTTGCCGGCGATCCAGTTGATCTGGACGGGGTAAACGATGTTGAAGTTCCCAGTCCAGGTACGGAACTTCAGCACATCGCGCGTTACAGTGGGCATTGCCCTTCCCATCATGGGCGTGGGCGTGAACGAGTCGGAGCTGAGGCCGAGGTATTCTCCTTCGATCCAGATCGGCGGGCCGAAGGGCATGAAGAGACTTTCGTCTGCGCCGTACTTCTGGGGACCATATTTGAACGCGAAGAGCTGCAGCCAGCCTCCAGCGTCGGGAGCCGACGGAAGGTCCATGCCTTGTACGATGATGCCTCCGCCTTGCTTGCTATCGAATGCGTTGGCGCTGATCTCTGTGGTGCTTTCGAATTGTCCGTTCTGGAACGCTACTGCATACGATTCCCGATATAGCACCTTGTCCTTAGAATCGCGCAGCTCCCACCAGTCTACGGTCTCGTCAGCGGGCAGCTTGGCGGTCGCCGGAATGCTTTGCCGGTGCGTAACCAGATGAAATTCCTGCTGAGCAAACGTAAGCGTCTGGCTCTTTTCTGAAGCGTTCAGGTTTGGAGGAGGCGTTTCACTGCTTGGCGCAGCAGCCGGCAGCGAAGTAGTCGGCGTGGGCTGGGAGACCGGCGCCGGGGCCGGCACAGTCGGTTGGCTGGATGGCGGCGCTTGGACTCTCTTAAGCGCAGGTTGCACGACCGCAACGGCAACCGTCGGAGCTGGTTTCGCGTGCGGAGCCCCATTGCAAGCCGTGAAGGACACGATGAGCGATATCACCAGGACGATCAGTGACTCGCGGCGTCGTCCTTTCATGCCTAAGTTATAGCCTGAATAAGCAGGTGGACTAAGGCACGAAAGGCTGCGAACTTTCGGCGTGTGAGTGGGAGATTTCAGCGCGCGCCACTCGGCGCGCGCTAGGGTTCCAGAGTACAGATCGAGTAATGCTGGGAGACTGGTGAAGAAGTCGGACAACCTCGATACTTCCGGTACAACTCGCCGGCTGTAAAGTTCTCGACGACTCGCAGGCCCAGCTCGCGTGCGAGGCTGTGGATGTCGTCGATGCCGGAGAGCCAGGGTGCGCCCATCGCCTCAAAGCTTTCGACAAGAATCGTGAGGCGGTCATCGCCGGTGGTCTTCGTGATCACAGACTCGGTCAGATAATCGAACGACAGACGGAATCGCTTCAGGTGTCGCTTCAGCTGCAACATCGTGTGCTTATCGTTTGCGAGCGGCATGTACATGACGTTGCCTTCCCAAATTAGATATGTCGGCACGTCGAAGTCGAAGCCGTTCGATTGCAGCAGATCGATCAGGCCATCGGTGACATAGTTGCCTGGAATGAGCGTCACGCAGGCGTCGATGCCTGCGTCTGCGTAGCAGCGCTGTTTCAGCTCCATCGTTGCCGGATCATCGATCTCGAAGTAACGCACATCGGCTGACTGCTTGCGCACGGCACGGGTATCGAGCCCGGCGCCGAGGATTACGACTTGGCCGATCCCGTCCGCGATCTGCGCGTCGAGCATGTCGTCGAAGTACCGGGTCCGCGTCTTGACCATGTCCTTGACCGTCGGAAAGCGCGATGAGACGCGCTCGGCGGCCTTGCGGCTCGCGTCGCTGAGAAACAGGCCAACCACAGGATCATTGTAGATAGGGACGAGCTCACGATTTTCTTCTGCCCGGTATTCAGCGACGACAAATGCGGTGCCGCTGACGTCCTTGATCGTGGACAAGAGTGCCTCCGATGAAATGATTGATCGACGATAGATGCGCGGCGTCGTTGGCAATCTTCAAAACGAACGGAGAAAGCCGGGGACAAAAGAAAAGCGGGACAAACCGTCCTTGACAATTCCTTCCACAACGAAACGTCCTGGCGCGTCTTGGTCCGATCAATGGCGACGGAGATTACGATCAGAAAGTAAGCAGGCCGTTTCATCACTCCCTTGTGCATCAGTTGTGGATGAAGTCACGGGTTGTCTTGGTTCTACTTACGTCGACTACTCTCGCTGGAGTTCCGTAATCGGCCGAGCAAATCGGCGCACCACTGCAATGTCCGTCACGTCAACGCATTTTCTGTTAACGAATGGAGAAAAGTATGCAGTTGCATCCGTTTACCTGGCGCATGAACGCCTTGATCTTTTCTGCAGTACTCGCACTCACAGTCGCCGCCTCAGCCCAGCAATATAAGCAAACGAACCTCGACTCTGACATTCAGGGCCTGGCAACGAATCCGCCAGCGGGAAATCCGGACCTTCCACTTCTTAACCCCTGGGGAATCGCTGCGGGTCCGGGAAGCCCGTTGTGGGTTGCGGATAACAATGGTGGTGTCTCAACTTTGTACAACGGTGCCGGAGTATTGCAGGGCCTGATCGTGAATATTCCTCCCACGGTAAATGGCAAAGGTACGGGAACCCCAACCGGCATCGTTTTCTCAGGAGGTTTGGGATTTACTGTGCATGGGAACGGAGCCACGGGCGCGGCTGCCTTCATCTTTGTCACGGAAGACGGCACCGTCGTGGGCTGGGCACCAACCCTTGGACCCGATCGCCCCAATGATGCATTCATCACGGTTCCGAATCCAAGTGGGAACGCTGTCTACAAAGGCTGCACCATCGCGAGCGTCGGTCCGAATGGCCCCAACTATCTCTACGTCGCAAACTTCCGCTCAGGCCAAATCGAAGTGTATGACACGAACTTCGCTCCGGTAACTCTGAGTGCCAAGGGCAGCGGCGATGATGACGATGATAATCGCCCGTTTCATGACGGCAGGATTCCGCACGATTTCGCTCCGTTTAACGTGCAGGCGGTTGGGAACGACCTCTATGTGACCTACGCCAAGCAGAACGCCAACAAGCACGATGACTTTGACGCTCCCGGTTTGGGATTTGTCGACAAGTTCTCGCCGACAGGCAAGCTGTTGCAGAGGCTCCAAAGTGGACCATGGCTTGACGCTCCGTGGGGTGTAGCGCTGGCTCCAGCCAATTTCGGATTCTTCGGCAATCATCTGCTGATTGGCAACGCAGGCAGCGGACAGATTGCCGTCTATGATCCGGCAAGTGGGCGATTCGATGGTTTGTTGCGCGATCAGAGCGGACACGCACTGCAGAACCAGCGTCTCTGGGGACTGCGCTTCAGTGATGGCACCGGCGCACAGGCTTCAGCGCCGACGAACACTCTCTTTTTTACTGCTGGCGTAAACGACGAAGCCGATGGCCTTTTCGGAACCATCGCGCCAGCCGACAACGCTACTCCCGAAAACGATCGAGACGATCAGTAAAGACTCTGTCGGAGACTCGGGGCTTTGGCCGCTGGGCTATAGGAATGTCGCTCTGCGGGCTCGCTGTAGTGCCGTATACCCTTAGGACGATGCTCCGCCGAAAGGATCGTCGCTGGTAATTCCATTCGGCAGCGCTTGAATCGCGTTCTGAAATTCGGGCCAGGCGTTGGCAGCGGAATCGGGCCTCAGCTTCGCGTAAAGCTGCGCGAGTGTTCCGGAGTCTTTGAGTGAAACCATTGTCTGGGCGATCTTGCTGAGATCATATTTCTTGGCGAGGAGCCACGAAATGAAAGCCATGCCGCATCCCGTACTCTCGGGATTCTGGTCGGTGGCATCGGTTTGATTCACGAAGTCGGGCATTCCGTCCTGCGCCCACTGGGGAGCCGTGGTGAAATCTGCGAGAGCATTGTTGCCAATAACGGCAGCGCACCAACGGGAAAGAGCTTCGCCGGTGCTGAGTCCGCAGAGATTCCCGTTCATGGAACACTCGCTGAGTTCGGCTTCAAACAGCGCAGATACGCGGGCGGAATTGCCAAAAGATGCGCACACTTCGATGGCGTTTCCCGTGGTGTAGTCGCATCCCATATGATCCGCACCGCCGGTTCCGTCGGTGCGGCCATCAAGAGCGAAGATGATCACGCTCACAGGTCCGCCGTTTGTTCCGAAAATGGCATCGTTGGCCCTTACTACTCGATCCGCATCGTTGAGGAGATCGTGTGCGTTTTGGGATCCTGGCTGTCCCAATGTGGGATCGACGTAGACCGCAACCCTCCCGCTGGGACTCGTGCCGACGAATTCCGAGGTGCCGCGGTAGCTGGGCCATTTGGGAGCTTTCGGGCCGGCCCGACGCGTCGCTCGCGCTTGCAGGACAATAGCAGTGGCTCGAATCCGGTGACTCATTTTCGATCCCTCCCTGTAAGTGTCTCCTAGACTGCCTTATTGGCCGGTTCTCTGAGCCCCATGGCAACGTCGATGAGATCTTGTCCCACGGTGCGGGTACGTGAGAGTGCTTCTTTTAGCGGAATCGTGACGATGTCAGTTCCGCGCAGGGCCACCATCTTGCCGAAATCGCCGCGGTGGACCGCGTCGATAGCGCCAATGCCGTAGCGCGTAGCCAGCATACGATCGAATGCTGTGGGCGAACCGCCGCGTTGGATGTGTCCGAGAACGACAGCGCGCGTCTCGAAGCCAGTGCGCTTTTCCAGTTCCTGAGCGAGGATCGTGCCGATGCCGCCAAGACGAACGTGTCCGAACTCGTCTTTTTTTCCCTTTTCGGCAACGATCTGGTCGTCGATGCCGGCCGCTAGACGAGCTCCTTCAGCGACGACAACAACGCTGAAATAACGGCCGCGTGCGTGGCGCTGGGCGATGGTCTCTGCAACTTCGTTGAGGTCGAATGGGCGCTCGGGAATGAGAATTACATCGGCACCGCCGGCTATGCCGCTGTAGATTGCGATCCAACCGGAGTCGCGTCCCATGACTTCAACGACAATTACACGATTATGTGCCTCGGCCGTGGTGTGCACGCGGTCAATGGCTTCGGTAGCGATATTCACTGCGGTGTCGAATCCGAAACAGAAGTCGGTGCCACTCAGATCGTTGTCGATAGTTTTGGGCACACCCACAACTTTGAATCCAGATTCGTGGAGCTTGTAGGTGACCGACTGCGTGTCGTCTCCGCCGAGCGCGACTAGCGCGTCGATGTTGTGGCGTTTCAGCGTGTCAAGGCATCGCTGCATGCCGCCGTCTTTCTTGGCGGGGTTCGTGCGCGATGTGCGCAAAATAGTTCCTCCGCGCGGCAAGATTCCGGCAATGCTGTCGAGTGTGAGCTTTACGCTCTGGTCGTCCATTACCCCGCGCCATCCTTCGAGGAAGCCAACGAATTCGTCTTTGTGGTGAAAGATGCCCTTGCGGACAACGGCGCGAATGACTGCGTTTAGACCGGGGCAATCGCCCCCTCCAGTGAGGATGCCAATTCTCATTTAGTTTCTCCGCAAGCAGGCCCAGCTCGTGAGCCGTTATAGGTGGATGGCAGACCGACTATTTGATCAAGTGTATTAAATCAGATGCCACCGCGAAGGTGATTCCTTGTTCGCAACGTCGGAGTCGTTATCGCTTCTCGGCGGTAAACGTAGATGGTTTGCGTGCAGGTTGGGGAAGCGTGTAAATCACTTCTCCGGGCCGCGCATAACGAAGCTGCTCGCGGGCTTCTTTTTCGATGGTGCCGGGATTGTTCTTTAGGGCGTCGACATGATGCGCGAGTTGCTCGTTTTCCCGTTTGAGTTCCTCGATCTCTGTATTGAGCGCACGATATTCTTCGCGCTTGCGCGCATAGACCATGGTTCCGTTCGCGCCGAAGACTACGTGGTAGGCTACCCAGGCTGCGATTAAGCAAAGCAGCAGGGTCGCGGCCTTACGCCGCGATTGATGGAGCCTTGCGGCAACTGCTTCAATAGTTTCTTGAACTTTTTCCATTCCTTTTTGCGAAAACCCACAGCCTGACACTGCCCAAGATTCTTCCGTCAACAAGTTGCCTTGAAGCAAGACAACTACCGCACGTTTAGGTCTGAAAAATCTATAACATCCGTGTTCCCCCTTCTAGTGAACGTTCTTTCAAGGCAAGCGTCAAGCGGAAGTTCTCGCGCAAAGGGCGGAGGAATCAAGATTGCTAAATCGTTTGCACAAAAGTCCTTGCATTGGCGAATTCTCACAATTAAGCGTCCTATGGGTATCTGCCTTGCGGCATTCAATTCAGCTTGCACTTAGGGATGAAACCGACCATTGTAAAGAAATGTCTAACCAGAAACTGATGATTACAACCGCCGGGTCGAAGGAAGAAGCGTCGCGAATCGCCAGGGCGCTGGTGGAGGAGAAGATGGCTGCTTGCGTCAACATCGTAGGCGCGATTGATTCGGTGTATCGCTGGCAAGGCAAAGTGGAGAGTGCTCAGGAGTTTCTTCTGCTAATAAAGACAACTGCCTCCCGATCTGTAGCGGCTACGGCTCGAATCCGCGAGTTGCATTCCTACGATTTGCCCGAGGCAATTGAGATTGGAATCGATGGCGGTAGCGCCGAGTACTTGAAGTGGATCGCAACCTCTGTCCGCTAAAAAGGAAATCGAGTGCCCGTAGGTTTTAACGATGTGTGAATGCGGCACTAATGGTGAGTGGCCGTTGTACCAGAGTAGTTCCACAGTGGCAGCCAATCCTTTCACAGCGTCTTGATTTTTGCTGTTCTCGTGCCAAAATGGGACCCAGTGTTATTCGAGACCCCTCCAAGATTTGCCTTTTTAGAACAGGTAATGGCATTATTCTCGGAATCCTCATTTCCTGCGGTATGTGTGTCGTCGATGTTCATTCCGGTAGCCAACTCTACAGGCGTCTTTAGCCGGGCGCTGCGGAGACGATTTGCTGCGCCAGCTTCGTTTATTCAAGAAGGGCGGTGCTCGTGAAGGCTGCAGACGCCATGGAGCGCGAGCGGAGCTACGGATTGTTCTTTGAAGCGAATCCGCTCCCAATGTGGATCTTTGACACAGCGACCCTCGCGTTTGTCGCAGTGAACGACGCAGCAATCGAGCACTACGGTTACTCTAAGAGCGAATTCCTCGGCATGACGCTAACGGACATTCGCCCACCACACGAGATCGAAGCTTTTCTTTCGGGAATCACAACCGACGCACGCGGACAATTGGTGCAGAAAGGAATCCGGACGCACAGAAAGAAATCGGGTGAAGATATCCTTGTTTACATCACCACGGCCGCCCTCCAGTTTCAAAACCGTGACTGCAAGCTAGCTCTGATTAATGACATCACTTCCCGGGAGCGCGCTCGCGCCGACCTGGTCGAGTGGATGAACCGCTACGAGGCGGCCATCAAGGCCAGCGGTCAGATTCTTTACGATTGGGATCTCGGAACGGGAAAGGTGACGTATCACGGAAACGCTGAAGCCAAGTTGGGATTCAGCGCGAAGGAGCTGGAAGACGGGCTCTCGGCAATGGTGCATCCCGAGGATAGAAAAACGTTCCGCCAGGCATTAGAGGAAGCCGTCGAAACAAAATCCAGGTTCTTTCTGGAATATCGCGTGGTGACGAAGGCTGGCAAGATTTTGTGGATTGAGGATGCCGGCCATTGGGTGAAGAACGACGCCGGCAAAGTTGTGCGGCTCATCGGATTTCTCAACGACGTAAGTGATCGGAAGAATTTGGAGACGCAGCTTCGGCAAGCGCAAAAGATGGATGCCTTAGGCCGTCTGGCTGGGGGAGTCGCGCACGACTTCAACAATCTCTTAAGTGTCATTCTGGGATACAGCCAACTGCTGCTTGATGCCGGCTTGCCCGATGTACCTGCCAAACGGATCTCCGGCATTCTGCAGGCAGGGCAGCGCGCAGCTAATCTCACGCGGCAACTACTTGTCTTCAGCCGACAGGAAGTGGTTGATCCGAAGATTCTCGATGTGAACAAGATCGTTGAAAACATGAAGAACATGCTGACCTACATGGTCGGCGAGGATGTAAGGGTACAACTCTTCGCGAAGGCCAATTGGCGAATCAAGGCGGATTCGGGCCAACTCGAGCAGGTCATCATGAACTTGGTGGTAAACGCGCGTGACGCCATGCCACAAGGTGGCACCATAACCGTCGAAACGAACGATATTGATTTGGATTCCAACTACTCCGACCTTCATCCTGAAGTCTCCGTCGGACCGTATGTTCAAATCGTAGTAAGTGATACTGGAATGGGAATGAATGCGGATACAAAAGCGCGAATCTTTGAACCATTCTTTACGACCAAGTCGAGAGGAACTGGCTTAGGGCTCTCGACCGTGTACGGGATCGTGAAACAGTGCTGCGGCTCAATTTCTGTCTATAGTGAGCCCGGACAAGGCGCAGCTTTTAAAGTCTACTTACCTGCCGCATCCGAATCTGTGACTGCGGAGCAGTCGGGAGTGCCTGTCGATCCGGGTGGTGGTTCCGAGACGATACTCGTTGCCGAAGATGAGGCTGCGTATCGCGAACTGATCCAGGAAGTTCTCGTTGCCAAGGGCTACAACGTGCTACTGTCAGAAGATGGCATGCAGGCGCTCGCGATGGTGCGTGGACTCACGCGCAAGATCGATGTCTTGCTCACTGATTCGGTGATGCCGAGTGCAAGGGGAGCAGTGCTCGCGGCCGAGATGAAGAAACTGTTCCCCGGAATAAAAATCATTCTGATGTCCGGCTACACCGACCGGGCGTTAACCACAGATGCCGCATCTGTGAGTGCAAACCTATTTCTGCAGAAGCCATTCACGACAGCTACGCTTTTGAAATCCATTCGGGAAGTGATCGACAACGGTTCACAAAACGGAAGCTAGGCATCGAGCCTGAACCGGGTCTCAGCAAGGCGATACAAAGGTCGCCATACCAGACGGTTGATGGTTACAACCATAAGCGCCATTACAATCGTTGACAAGAGCAGCAGTGGAAAGTTTCCCGTATCAGTAGCACGGCTGATTTCGGCGCCCAGCCCGACCGTTGCGAGTGTCTGCTCCTTGATGTGGAAGTATTCGGCGACGATGCTGGCGTTCCATGCGCCGCCGGAAGCAGTCACGAGTCCAGTGATCAAGTAGGGAAAGATTCCTGGAAGAATCACCGTTCTCCAGCGCTCGGCACTTGAAAGATTAAAGACATCCGCCACCTCGCGAAGATCCGAGGGAATTGCCATGGCGCCGGCGATCACGTTGAAGAGGATGTACCACTGGGTGCCGAGCAGCATAAGTGCGATGGAACCGACTCCGAGCCCGCCGCCGAGTTTGACAATCGCAAGAAGCAGAATAGGGAAGAGGGCAGTAGCCGGCACCGAAGCTGCAATTTGGGCTAGAGGCTGCGCTATACGCGCGAGTCGAGGATGAAAGCCAATCGCTACTCCCGCCGGAATCGTCCATGCCGAAGCAATTAGTAGAGAGACGTTGACGCGGAGAAAAGTCGCAATCGCACTCTTCAGAGTGAGAAGCACGTTGGCGCGATCGACTTCGCGGAGCAGTCCAATCGCCCGACTCGATGCGTAGATCGTAATCGCCGACAGAACTGCGATCGCGATAAAAGCCAAAAGATATGAGACGAACTTGTCGGTTTTATGAACGCGCGTTCGCCGCTGAGCTCGTTCAGCGAGGCGGGCAAAAGCTGCTTCGCGGATTGGTCTAAGAACCTTCTTCTGCAGTGCCGTCACACTGCGCGCTCGCCGCAGCGCTTCCAGGATTGGCGAGCGTGGAACCGCCACGCTTTCCACCTGCTCGAATTTGAACTTGTCGGACCACGCGATTACCGGACGCCAGATCAGCTGGTCGAGCAAAATGATTACTCCGACCATCGTGACCAGGCCCCAGAAGATGGATCGTGTATCGCCGACGCTCGCAGCAGTCTGCAAATAAGAACCGAGTCCGGGCAGACGGAAGTCGCGTTTTCCGAGTACAAACATCTCGCAAGCCATCAGGAAGAACCATCCGCCTGCGACCGAAACCATCGAGTTCCACACCAGGCCGATAGTTCCGTATGGGAGTTCAAGCGTGAAGAAACGCTGCAAAGCACTCAGACGGTAGATGCGCGTTGCTTCATGTAGTTCGCGCGGAATGCTCTTGAGTGATGAATAGAAACTGAAGGCCATGTTCCATACCTGACCTGTGAAGATCAGGATCACGACTCCTAGTTCCACGCCGAGTTGTCTTGTCGGAAACAGGGCAACCACGGCGAGCATTACGCCGGGCAGGAAGCTGAGAACTGGGATTGACTGCAGGACATCAAGGATCGCGAGCAGGGGTGCTTCCAGGCGCGGCTTGTGGGCTGCAAGCCATCCGTATCCCAGAGCGAAGATAAGGCTAAGCAAGTATGCGATCGCGATGCGGACGAGCGAGTAAAACGCGTAAAGAGGAAGAGCACTCGGGGATCGATCGATATCGGCCATTGGCGTAGCGCTTCCCGACCAATAGCGCGCGATGATTACGACTCCGTAGAAGCATGCCAGTCCACAAAAGAGAACAACGAAATCCGTCGCGACTGTCCATGTAGGTTGTCGGATGATGGACCGCGAGAACGTGCGGACGGTGATCACTGTTTGACCTGTTCGACGGAAATGGGACTGCTCTCGCCCGTTTCCGGAAGCGTGAGGCGGTGAGTGCCGGAATCGTAGGCAAAGATTTCAGCATAGCGGCCCCAGTTAATTGCTGTCTCCATCTGTCGAACAGTTTCTTCCTCGCTGAATTGCTCGTCGAGCAGATCGTGGAAAAACTCTTCATGGACGGCGTGGTCAGATTTACTCTCAAGCACGCGACGAATCTGGCGGAAGAGCAACAAGTGCTTCAGTGCAGCTTCGCGAAACAGCTCCTTTTGTTTCAGAATCTCTGCGTAAGCATAGGCCCGTCCCTCCGGAGTAATGTCTGCTTGGCCCTCCCCAACCTTCAGAAAACCGAGCATTACGGAGGCGTCAATGAGCGGGAGCAAGTCATCGATCTCGAAGCTGAGATCCTTCGCCAAGACATACATGTCTTCTACTCCCCCGCGGTCCTCCAGCATTTCAAGCAGGCCGGCGATGCCGCCCGGACGCACGTGCGGCAACATCTCGTACATGGTCTTCGCAGCTCTTGCGGGCCGACTCTCCTCCTGGCTTGCTGCTGCTTGACCCGGCACTGTAGGGGCAGCTTCGGGCTGAGTGAGGACTGTGTAGATGTAGTCGATGTAATTTCCGAAAAGAGTGTCTTTACGATCGCGAGGGCGCGGTAGCTGCACGCGGAAATCGGTGCGGATGCGCGCCGGATTGCGCCCGAGCACAATAACCCGGTCCGCCAGAAGCACGGCTTCCTCGATATTGTGGGTAACAATGAAAATGGAGCGCGTGGGGATTTCTTTCTTGTCCCACAGCTCAAGGAGTTCGCTGCGTAGATTCTCCGCTGTCAATACGTCGAGCGCAGAGAAAGGCTCGTCCATAAACAGGACTTCAGGTTCGATTACCAGCGCTCGCGCGAAACCCACACGCTGCTTCATACCGCCTGAGAGTTCCTTCGGATATGCCGCCTCAAACCCGTCGAGGCCAACCGTGTCGAGAATTTTGAGGGCTCGCTTGCGGCGTGGAATCGCAGGTACGCCCGTAGCCTTCAACGGTACCTCGACGTTCTCCAAAACTGTCAGCCAAGGAAACAGAGCGAAGCTCTGAAACACAATCGAAACGTTCGGCCTTGCCATGCCAATCGGCTGGCCATGCCATAGCACGGATCCACCTGAAGGGATCGAGAGTCCGGTCAGCATTCGCAGCAGCGTGGATTTGCCGGAGCCCGACGGACCCAACAGGGCTACTATCTCGCCAGAATGGACGGCAAGATCAGTTGGCGCGATCACCAGAATGGGATCGCCATGCGGCTGCGGATACGATTTCTTTACCTGCTGGGCTTCGATGATGACCTGCTCTGCGGCCATTCCTCATTTATACCCTTGAATCGCGAATGGCGGGCAGAGGTATGTTTCCGAATTGTTGCGACGAAAGAAACGAATGCAGTTTCGCAATGGTGAATCTGACCGACGAGCGACTCGAAGTCCTAACCTTCAGCTATCCCACCGCTTGTTTCTTCTGCTCAGAGATTTTGGGTTCATGGTGAGAATGCCATCCGGGTAGTTCGTCACTGCCGGTGATGAGGCGAGCGCCCGATTGCCAGCGCAAATATTGCCAGCCCCAATTCAGCAGGACAGAGAAACGGTTGCGAAAGCCGATCAAGTAGATGAGGTGGATGAACAACCACGCAGCCCAGGCGAGCGCGCCGGACAGATGGATCTTCCCGATTTGGGCGATTCCTTTCGTGCGGCCGATCGTTGCCATGCTGCCTTTGTCCCAATAACTGAAAGCCTGGCTGGGTTGTTTCTGCACGCGCCGTCGAATTTCTTTTGCGACATATTGACCCATCTGAATGGCAACCGGGGCCACTCCGGGAACGGGGGCGCCGTTCTGTTCGAAGTGCGCGAGATCACCGATCACGAAGATCTCCGGATGTCCTTCGATGTTCAGTCGGTCATTAACGATGACTCGTCCGCTGCGATCGATGTGTCCGCCCAGCGCCCTGCCGAGTGCTGACGCTTTTACTCCCGCGGCCCAGAGTGTGACTGCGGCCTCGATCTCCTCATCTCCCACATAGACCCGTCCCGGCTCGAGGTTCGTTACTTTGGTGTTGGTTCGTACCTCGACCCCTAACTGTTCGAGCTGTTGCTGTGCGCTCGCGGAAAGATCTTCAGTGTAGGCAGGCAAGACTCGTGGCCCGCCCTCGAGAAGCAGCACACGCGAACGACGCGGATCAATTGCTTTGAAATCCTTCGAGAGGACATGTTTCGAGATTTCTGCAATAGCGCCCGCCAGTTCCACGCCGGTTGGTCCCCCTCCGACAATCACAAAGTTCAATGGACACCGCTGCTTGTCCAGCAACGTCTCGCGTTCTGCCAGCTCAAATGCCAGCAATATGCGACGCCGGATCTCCGTCGCATCCTCCAGTGTTTTCAAGCCTGGAGCAAGCTGCGCCCACTCATCGCGCCCGAAGTAGGAGTGGGTAGCTCCCGCAGCAACGATGAGATAGTCGTACGGGATTGTGTCTCCTTCCTCGAGCAAGACACGGTGCCGCTCGAGGTCGAAGCCGACAGCATTCCCGATGAGCACCTCCACATTGCGTTTGCCATGCATAGCGTTGCGGATCGGCGCAGCGATGTCGGCTGGCGACAAGGCCGCGAGTGCAACTTGGTAAAGGAGAGGCTGAAAAGTGTGATGATTCTTTCGGTCGAGCATCGTTATGTGGACGTTCGCCTTGGCCAATCCCATGGCAGCCTTCAGTCCGCCAAAGCCACCACCGATAATCACAATGTGAGGGAGCCCACCTGGATTGGTATTTGTCATAGGTTTTAGATGCTCCAACTGGCCGGACGTGACCGAAAGTAACTACTAAGTAGCTGCCCTAATTGTGTATGCAATAGGTCCATGCTACCTTTCGCCAAGCTCACCTCTGCGAGAAACGTCGCAGCACTACCTGAAGCGGCGCGGAAGCAAATTAACGAGAAGCATTCGCCAGGTAAGGATAGACGATGAACATCGATGATCTACTTCGTATAGCAATGGATCGCAAGGCATCCGACTTGCATTTGAAAGTCGGAAACTTCCCGCACATCCGCATCGACGGCGAACTTGTTTCGCTGGGTGAACAGCCACGTATCTCAGCTGAAGACATGTTGAACATGGCATTCAGCATGATGTCGAACCGGCAAAAACAAAAATTTAAAGAGACCGCCGAACTCGATATGGCCTATGGCGTGGCTGGACTCGGACGCTTCCGTGTGAACGTCTTTCAGCAGCGCGGCAACGTTGGACTGGTACTGCGCGTGATTCCCACGAAGATCCGAGTTCTTGACGAGCTGTATCTGCCGAAGATTATCGAGAAGATTTGTGACGAAGCTCGCGGACTTGTTCTAGTTACAGGCGTAACCGGTTCAGGTAAGTCGACCACGCTGGCGGCGATGATTGATCGCGTTAATTCGCTGCGGCCGGAGCACATCATCACGATCGAAGACCCGATCGAATTCCTGCATCGCGACAAGCGCGGATTCGTAAATCAACGCGAGGTGGAAGTCGATACTCCATCCTTTGCGTCGGCCCTTCGCGCCAGCCTGCGTCAGGACCCTGATGTAATTCTGGTCGGCGAAATGCGCGATTTGGAAACGATCTCTACCGCGCTGCACGCGGCTGAAACCGGCCACATGGTTTTCTCAACCTTGCACACGTTGGACGCGGTTGAAACCATCAACCGTATCATCTCCGTTTTTCCGCCACCGGAACAGAAACAAGTACGCATGCAGCTTGCGGCGACGATCAAGGCCGTAATCAGCCAACGTCTGGTCCGTAAGGCCGACGGAAATGGCCGTGTGCCCGCAGTCGAAGTGCTCCTTTCAACAGCGTTCATTCGTGAGTGCATCACGATCCCGGAAAAGACGCGGATGATCCGCGAGGCTCTCGCGGCCGGCACATCGCAGTACGGCATGCAAACCTTCGACCAGTCTCTCTACGATCTCTATCAGCAGGGACTAGTAACCTACGAAGTCGCGCTCGAAAATGCGACCAACCCCGACGACTTCAAGCTGAAGGTGCAAGGAATCGGTTCCACTGCCGAAGCCGCGCGGGAGCAAATGGAAGCGGCGGGATTCGGACGGTAAGTGAATCGAGTGATCGGGGCCATCGGCTGATCGGGTGAAGTAAGAGTCAATCCGACGGTTCCAACTTCTTGGTCCAGCTGGCCTCACTTGAACTCTTCGAGTAAAACACCGCCGAGAGCTTTTTCACCTGGGTTTTACTTCACCCGATCAGCCGATGGCCGATTACTTGATTTCTTCCTGCTATTCTGCAAGTGAATGTCCTCATCCATCAGAATTGCTCGACGATTTTGTGGGCCACCCGGCAGCGGCAACGGCGGATACAGTTCTGGAACGCTTGCATCTCTCTTGCCAGGTGCGTGTGAATGCACTCTGCGCAAGCCAATCCCACTCGAGCACGATTTACAGACCGAGATTTCGAACAGCAGTGCGCGTTTGCTCGATGGCAGCGAGTTGATCATCGAGGCCGCGAAAACAACCATCGATGTGGCGCAACATTTAGCTGCGCCGTTCGACCAGGCCCAGCGCGCCTCATCGACATCTCCTGCCTTTGCGAATCATCCATTCCCAACTTGTTTCACTTGTGGTCCGGAGCGCAGGGAAGGAGATGGTCTGCGGATTTTTCCTGGGCGCATCCTGGACGCGGACGATTCGGACTCGCTTTTCGCGGCACCGTGGATTCCCGACTCATCGCTGACCAGTGGCGGTGTCGTAGTGCGTCCCGAGTTTGTGTGGGCAGCGATGGATTGTCCAACCGGGTTCGCGGCAGGATTTCCGTGGAGGGGAACCCTTGTGACCGGACGTCTTGCGGTTGAACAGATAGCCCCAATCTATCCCCTGCGTCCGTATGTGGTAATGAGCTGGTCAACCAGCAGTGAAGGTCGCAAGTATCACGCGGGAGCAGCGCTCTACGATTCTAGCGGCGAAATGTGCGCGAGAGCCCGAGCCACATGGATCAAGTTGGAGTAGACGGCGTACGCAACTGGATCGTCGCGCACTTCCAGAACTTACGCGCCGTCCGTTTTATCTCGTAATGAGTGGTGACGAGAGATCCGGAACGAGGTGCGTGGGGCTCAAGGAGCCAAGGAATCCGAAATTGCTGTGGGTAAGTTTGAAAGCGAGAGCCCAGAGCGGTTTCAAGCCACTCTGGGTTTAGGGCAGAAAGTCAGGCAATAGTCACTGGACGTGTGAGCCGGAAGGTCAGCCGCCGTTCCGGGCCAAAGCCGACCTCTTTCTTGCCGGTGGCATATGCGGCTGTGGTTCCGCCGGCTGCACCGATTGCACTTCCGATCAGTGCGCCAGTGCCGCCGCTCGCTATTGCCCCGATGAGAGCTCCGCCGCCGGCGCCACCGCCTATCCACGCAAGATTGCGCTTCTTATGAGAGGCACCCGCAACAAGGACACTTGAGCTCTGCACGGGGATCGCTTTGCCGTTCACTGTCACAGACGCCAACGCGATGCGCAGGTATCCTGGGTGTGTTAGTCGTCCGGAACGACGCGCTGCAACTACGCGTCCGGTGGCCAGCGCTCCGGTCGGAGCGATCGTTTCTCCGTCAACGATGATTGGCAGATCGAGAACCGCCGCAAATTGGTCGCCGGGTGTCGACGTGGCGCTTGAGACTGCATTCTGCAGTCGGACAGTGATCGCTGTCCCAGATGGAATTGTTACTTCCTGCGGAACGAGAGATTTGCTCGTTCTCTTGTCGCGGTCAGAAGCTTCGTTCTTGGCAGAAAATGGAGCGGCTTGTGCGGTTTGAATCCCTTGCGTCGCGGCCGGATCGTTGGCTGACACTGCTCCAGGCGCGCTCATCTGCTTGGCACATCCAACGGCAGCGATTATCAGGGTCGCTAGAATTGCCTGCGATATTGAAATGGGGAACTTCATGACGGCTGCTAAGAGTTCTCCTAACCGGGTTTCGAGCTTAAACGCATTGCTCGACGTCCCTTAACATTCCGATTGCAACCGTGATTCCAAGCGTCCTGACTGAAAACAAATGGCTTAACGAGGGAACGGTGTAATTTTTTCTCAGGTGTTGGAGCAAGAAGGATAACCTTTAGCTTCGTAGCGGTTGGCAGAATGCCAAGAATAGGGCCTCACTCGAGACGACCCCGCTTCAGAAATTGGCGGGTAACCTCTGACTCGCTTCGTCCCGCCCTTCAGAGGATTTCCGTTATTCCTGCTTTGACTTCGGGTTTGAGTTCTCTAATATTTTTTCCAAACTATGAAATTTCTTTGGCTTCGCTTTTTGTCGCTGGGTGCAATCAATGTTTTTGTGGCTTCAACCGCATTGGCTACCTGCGGCGGTGGGGGCGGTGGCGGCATGGGAGGCATGGCGCCAGGAGGCAGTGGCGGGGGCATGCCGCAGCAGGTTTACTACGTGCCCTGGAAGATGGCGAAGCCAACCGACGCTTCGGCAGCCAATGGGCTGGTCTTGTACTGGTTCCCGTCGTCGCAGAATGAGCTACAGAACTCCAGTCTGCGAGTGTCGCGACCACTTTCGGTATATGCGACGCAATGCGTAGCTATGGAGGTTGCTGATCCAAGCTCCTCGTTCCGTACAAAGTTTGCTGCCGGAGATATGTTGCCGGTGGCTGTGTTGACGACCTCTGACGGTGGCGTCGTTGGGAAGTTGGAGAATAAGAATGGAAGGCTGAATGTAGAAGACGTCGAGAAGCTCTTGGGCACTGAGATGAAAAAGCGTGAAGACGCTCTGGAGAATCAACTGCGCGCGGCGAAGGAGACGGCGAAGACTGACAAGGAAAAAGCAATTCCTCTGTATCAAACCATCGTCGAACAGAAGTGCATGTTTCCCAAAAAGGCAAAGGAAGCCGCTAAAGAGTTAAAGAAGCTTGGAGTGGAGGTAGGTGAGATCCAAGATGCTCCGACTTCCGACTCGAAGAGGAGCGCCCTCATCGAGAGAACGATGAATAACGGTCTAACCGCGGAACGAAATGGGGAGTACGAGGAAGCGATCCTCCTTTATCAGAAGGCCCACGAGTTGGATCCTGCCGATCCGACGCCACTCCGATATTTGGGTGAGGCCTACCGTCACTACACGGGCGAGTGGGATAAGGCTCGCGTGGTATTCGAATCCATCTTGGCCACGCGATCCGATCCTATGTCGCGAGCGGTCGCGTTGCATGGGCTGGGTAAGATGACCATCCATGAAGGTAATTTCACGACGGGATTGGCGCTGATGGAACGTTCCGTGCAGACGTATCCCTTAGCGCTGGCGTATCGAAATCTAGCGGTGTATTGGAATTCCGAGGGGGATCAGGCGAAGGCCAATGGCTACATCAAGCAGGCTCTAGCTCTTGATCCTCATGATCCCTACAACTTGGTCTTCGCCGCTGCCTTCATGGCTGGAAATGGCAAGGGCGACGAGGCTTTGAAGGTCGCACACGAGAACGAAGCCCTATTGCCTGCTTCGTACAATTTAGCCGCGATCTATGCCCAAACTGGGAACCATGACAAAGCTCTATCTCTGTTGAAGCGACACTTCTTTGAGTATGAGCGCTTCCGGGCGGTGCGCTCAGAAGAGATGATGGAAGCCCGCGTGGATGCGGTGTTTCTTTCGCTGCGTCAGGATCCTGGCTTCGTCTCGCTCACTAGTGGAGCTGACGGCATGCTCGATCCGTCTCGGATCATGATGCATCCACCAGCACACTAAGTGGGAGTGATCGAAGGGAAGCAACTGAGCGTCATGTGGCAGCGCTCGCAGATTATCTTGTAATGATTCCCACTCTACAAACGCCAAGGATGATACTGCGCCCTCTGGAACCAGCCGACGCTGAGCAGGTGCAGGCTCTATTCCCGAAATGGGAGGTAGTCCGGTATCTTCGCGCGCATGTTCCCTGGCCGTATCCTCCGGACGGTGCCTATCAGTACTACTGGAGAGTCCTACAGGCGATAGAACGTGGTGATGAATGGCACTGGATGTTAACGCTGAGGAACAATCCAAGCCAAGTGGTCGGAAGCATCGCGCTAATGAAGGACAGGGATGAGAACCGCGGTTTCTGGCTAGCATTGCCGTGGCATGGGCAAGGCTTGATGACTGAGGCGTGCGAGGTGGTCACCGACTACTGGTTCAATACGCTGAAGTTCCCAGTGTTACGAGTTCCTAAGGCAGTCGCAAACACCGCATCCCGCCACATTTCGGAACGACAAGGAATGCGCGTTGTCGCTATTGGGGAACGCGATTACGTTTGTGGACGCCTCGCAACAGAGATATGGGAGATCACCGCCGAAGAGTGGCGTGCTCGCCAACCCAAGTTGCGTGAACAGAATCAGAGTTGTTGAGGACACACGAATGATTCTGATTCTTCTGGTAATTCTGCTTGTGCTCGCCCTGGGAACCGCTCCGGTTTATCCGTACAGTCGCGGCTGGGGATACTATCCGAGCGGCACGTTGGGAACTATTCTGCTCATTGTTCTGATTCTGTACTTGCTGAATTACGTATAGCCGCATCTAGAGTCAAAAAGAAAGCATTTTTGATTCGATCTGGTCTTACCAAGATCCAAACCGTACTTGCTTTCTATTGGTACTGCCTCGGCAACCAGATTATCTGTCCGGGAGTAGATTGCCCTCACCTTAGGAATGTTTAGGACTGCGAGCCCGTCATACGGAGTACGACTTTTCCGAACGTCTCATTCGATTCTAGTCGTTCATGAGCTTTCCGCACGTCGTTCAGTTCGAACTGACTATCGATAACCACGCGGAGAAGCTTATTCTCAAAGAGTGGAATGACCTCACGTGCGAACAGGCGCGTAACCGCGATCTTCTCTTCCAGGTGTCGTGCGCGTAGGACAGTTCCGATTATCCGCACACGCTTGCCGAGCATGAGCCCGATGTCGATCTCGGTTCTCGCGCCAGCCATCGTTCCAACCGACATTACTCGTCCGCGATGTGCAAGGGCGTGGAGGCTGGCGTTCAAGTAGGATCCGCCAGCAAGGTCGAGCACAACGTCGAAGGCTCCATTCGCAGCCCACTTCCTACCATCTTCCGTCGTAGGAGCCGTAGGTACAATGAATCCCGATTCGAGACCTAATTCCTTCGCGCGTGTCAGCTTATCTGAAGTACGGGATGTGCCAAAAGGGAACGCTCCGATGGCCCTAGAAAGCTGGACAGCGGCGAGGCCTACGCCACTGCCAACAGCGTGGATGATCACCCGTTCATTTGGACGTAGCGCGGCCTGAGTCCACAGGGCGTCATGGGCAGTTATGAAGGCTTCGGGAATTGCGGCCGCTTGTGCAGAAGTGAGGCTGGAGGGTATCTCTACAACAGTTCTTTCGTGTGCGACCACGTATTCAGCATGGCCGCCACCTGCGGTTAGACCCATTACTCTGCTTCCCGGCTTCCAAAGCTGAACGGTTGAGCCAACCTTCTCCACTTCACCCGCAAACTCGAGCCCCGGGATGTCCGCAGGCACTCCCGGAGGCGCCGGGTAGTTCCCGCGTCGTTGCAAAAGGTCTGCACGGTTCAACGCTGACGCGTGCACGCGGACGAGAATTTCGTGCGATTCAGGCTTAGGTCGAGGAACTACCCGAATTTTCAAAACCTCCGGCCCGCCTGGCCGGCTAATCACTGCCGCGAGCATGTCGTCTTTTGTCACGCAGCTAAAGGTACCGAAAAAATGACAAATCCCGCTTTTGTGGAATGACAAAAAATGTCACAGCCCAGTGAAGGCCAAATGGTGAACTTGTGCCTCCAGATCGGAGCTGTTTCTTGTAAGTTAATGATTCTGATGGAAATCCGTCACGCGGTTTGCAAGCTTGAGCCGCAATAGACGAATTCTCGTGATTGGAACGTCGGGTGCGATACATACTGTGCGACGGCTGCCGGACCGCTGTCGTTCGAGGACTTTGCGACATGCGAAGGCAAAAAGGATTTTCATTAATTGAGTTGCTGATCGTTGTCGCGATCATTCTCATCATCGCGGCGATTGCGATTCCTAACCTGCTACGCGCGAAAATGGCAGCGAATGAGGCATCCGCAGTATCCAGCCTGCACACGATTTTCACCGCCGAGGCTGCATACTTCGCGGCAGGCTGGAGCAATCCAGGTGCGCTTGGTTTCTCCAATGTTTTGCCGGATCTGGGCGATTCAAAGGGTTGTAGTCCACCGAAGCTAGACAGTTCCTGCCAAATCGACAACGTCTTGGCCAATGCAACGACGGCTGCGACCCCGAAATCCGGCTACTACTATACTTACGTGCCAATTCCCAATGGAGCTATCAACATCGGCTTTTCGGTACAGGCTGACCCCGCTGTCCGTGGACAAACCGGTAATCGGAGCTTCTTCACCGACCAAACCGGAGTGATTCGCGCGAACCCATCGCAGTCGGCTGGCTCGACTGACGCCGCGATCCAGTAGGCCTTCACCCGGAATTTAAATCGCGTCAAAGTGTCGGTGCCCGCCCCAAGTCTGAAACCTACGCCATGATAGATTGGAACTAGTGGGCGCGTAGCTCAGTTGGTAGAGCAACGCCCTTTTAAGGCGTGGGTCGCAGGTTCGAATCCTGCCGCGCTCACCACTGCTGTAGCCCCATCGCTAACGCTCTCCCAGCTAGTCAACTCCCATTTGTTGAGAGATTTCTCGCTGCCACCGCCTACTTCCCAAGTGATCGTCGCATTTGGCGGGAGGCTGTATCGAAGAAAGCGCGGATGTCCTCGCCGACGCCAATAGCGGGACGTATAGCTTGCAACCTTTACGCCGCTTCGAAGCGCACTGACGAACGTCTTTTCTTCTGGATCGACGACTATTCCTACGTGGCCTGGCCAAACAATCAGATCGCCGATTTCAGGTCGAAGGATTCGCTTGAACCCCTCGGTGCCTCGGTAAAGAACACGAGATGGTTGGTAGTCATAGCTGAGCCCGGTTGCTTCGAACAGTGAATTGACGAAGTGGGAACAGTCAAGGCTGGTTTTGTGAATTTGCAAACCGAGCTCCACTAATTTCTCTGCAGCCTGAGTTCGCGCTGAGTGATCGATCGACGCATCCGATTGCGCGAAGGCGCCTTTTGGCAGCAATAGAGTGACTGAGAGCAGCACAGATGCTGCCAATGTATTCGTACTTGGCATCGCGCTAAAAAGTTCGATGCGCGCTTGAAAGCCGGTGCGGTCGCGAATCGAGAGTTGCTGAACTGGGGTGGGATTATTGAGAGATGGGTGGCTTACGCAAAATAAACGCCTTCACCACGATTGCATTCGGCTGTTGGCCGACCGGGATGATGGTGAGCAGCACGCCTCCCTGCTTTACTGCAGTTCTCACGACGCTAACGTCACCGGCAGCCGTATCGGCCACAAACAAGAAATTCTGATTGGGCGAGAGCGCTAGCGCGTCTGGGCGACGTCCGACAGGCACCGTAATCACAAGCTTGCCGTCGTCGATGTCATAGACCGAGACCGTATCTGAATTAAAGTTGCTCACATAAAGCGTGGAATTGTCGCCGCTCACGAGTCCGCGAACTGGTCCGGCGCCGATCAAGTAAGTGGCAGTAACCTCATTCGTTCCCGTCACGATCTCCGACATCGTGTTCGCGCCGAAATTACTAACAAAAATCTCTCCGCCATCGGGCTTGAGCGCGAGATGAACTGGTGTCGATCCAACGTCGAGGATAGAAAGTAGGTGATCGGGCGTTGCAGGGACCGATTCCTTGGTCGGTACTGCCCCGGCTTTGCGAGTTGCCAAGTCTGATTGTCGGAGAGTCTCCTGATTAATGCTCTCAGGCTCTCTCATGTTCAAGCCGATAACTGCGACTTGCGAAGATCCGCTGCATGCAATGAAGGCTTTTCCCGAATCAGGCAATATCGCGAGATCCGTCGGCTGTTTGCAGACCTTGATGGATGAACGGACCGTCATAGTCCTTGCGTCGATGACGGACACAGAATCAGCTAAGCGTTCCGTTACTACGACGGCCTTTCCATCTCGGGAAACGCGAGCTTCTCCGGGTGCTTGTCCGACTGCGACGTTGCGCAACACTCGACGCTGCGGGATGTCGATAATCGAAACGCTGTTTGATCCCGTATTGGCTACGTACGCTCGCGTTCCATCAGGAGACACATCGACGAAGTATGGTGTGCGGTCCAATCCAATCGTGGCCACAACCTTGTTCTGTTCGGCATCGATAACACTCAGGGAACTCGAGGCAGTATTGACAACGTAAATCTCGTTTTTCTGCGAGTTCGCTGCCACGCCAGTCGGGTTGCTTCCCACTGGAATCATTGCTACCGATTTGTAGTTGCGCATGTCCAAAACGGAAACCGTGTTACTTTTGCCGTTAGTCACATATGCGTATTCTCGATAGGCAGGAGGATAATTTGGTAGTTTCTGCGTGCATCCACCGGCGCATAAAAGAACCAGTGTGGTCAGACTAATGTTTTTGAAATGGGAAAGCACTTTTAGAAGGCCGCAAAGCCAGGATCTGAAAGTGTAGCAGCTAGGCGGCGGACTACCGTGCCGCGGCGGGGCGCATAGAATCGTGTCCCGCGAAGGCTGCAGACGCGCGTACGGGCGCAACGACTCCGCGATGCAGAACAGCCGCGATTTGGGTGACTTCAGCCATCAGCGTGGCAAATTGCTCAGGCACTATTGACTGTGGTCCGTCGCTGAGGGCCTGGTCGGGATCGTGATGGACTTCCACAATCAGCCCGTCGGCTCCCACCGCGGCCGCAGCTCGGGCCATCGGTAAGACTTTGTTGCGCTTTCCTGTTCCGTGACTCGGATCCACAAGGATCGGCAAATGACTAAGTCGCTGCACGGCTGGTATCAAGCTCAGATCGAGGGTATTGCGCGTGTGATCCGCGAAGGTTCTAACTCCGCGTTCGCAAAGCACGACGTTGTAGTTTCCCTCGCTCATCACGTACTCGGCTGCCATGAGGAATTCTTCCAGCGTCGCAGACATACCTCGCTTCAGTAGCACAGGTTTCCGTGCACGACCAGCACGCTTGAGCAGCGAGAAATTCTGCATGTTGCGCGCGCCGATCTGGATCATGTCGGCATACTCTTCGACGAGATCGAGTGATTCATTGTCCACTGCTTCCGTCACGATCAACAGACCGAAGCGCTCGCGCGCCTCCGCCATGATCTTGAGACCTTCCTCCCCTAGTCCTTGGAACGAATACGGGGAGGTCCGGGGCTTGTAAGCGCCGCCACGCAAAAAGTGTGCTCCCGCGTTTGCAACCTGTTCCGCGACAATCAGAGCCTGCTGGCGTGATTCGATCGAACAAGGGCCAGCCATCACTACTATGTCCTTGCCGCCGATACTGACGTGGCTGTTCGGAAACCGAACGACGGTGGTGTCTGGCTTTAGGTCGCGACTTACCAGCTTGTAAGGTTTGCTGACGCGAATGACCTCGCCAACACCCGGCATCTCTTCGAGACTGCCCGCCTCGAGAGCTCCCTGATTGCCGGTGATGCCGATCGCGGTGCGCTGAGCGCCGGGAATAGGATGCGCTCGTAGTCCCAGAGCTTCGATTTTGCGGCAAACATCGCGTACCTGCTCTTCGGTGGCATGGGACTGCATCACAACTAGCATTCGGATCTCCTGAAACCGTAACTGCAAGTGTAATGAATTCCTCAGAAAAGCAGCAATTTCAGCCTCGGAGGAAATCGGTCGTGGCGGCGGTGACGAGTGGCGGGCGCCCCCTGCTATGCTCGATTTATGCCGACGCAGTGGGAGCAGGAATCCAGAGACATTCTCAAACGGCCGGCTCCCACCGAGCCTCCCAAACTGACTTCGCGTCGCATTGGCATCCACACTTCAACATCGGGAGGTGTGGAAAGCGCGGCTGAGCGCGCTTATCGCTTGGGTTGTAACACGTTCCAGATATTCTCGTCGTCTCCGCGAATGTGGAAGCCGTATCAGCTCGCCAAGGCTCAATGCGACGATATGATTCGCCTCAAGGAAAAGTATGGAATTGCGCCGCTCGTGATTCACACCAGCTATCTCGTAAATCTTGCAAGTGTGACCGAAGAGTTTCTGACAAAATCTATCGAGGCATTTCGAGCGGAAGTAGAGCGTGGCCTCCTGCTGGGCGCGCAATATTTAGTGCTTCATGCCGGCTCCTATCGCGGCCTGCGCAGAGAAGAGGGACTTCTTCGGGCCGCGGATTCCATCCAGAAGGCGACCGATGGCCTTGATCTCGCAGGTTGTGGTTTCAAAGTGTTAATTGAGAATTCCGCCGGGGCCGAATACTCGCTGGGCAGTTCCTTCGAGCAGGTCACGGAATTGGTAGAGCGTCTCCGTCCGGTTGTTCCCGTGGCAGGGTGCATGGATACCTGTCACATGCACGCCGCAGGCTATGACATCGTCTCGCCGGAGGGATATGAGTACACGATGAAGTATCTGGACAACACCATCGGTTTGAAGAACATTCCTGTGTGGCATTGCAACGATGCCAAATCGGCACGAGCGTCTCGCCTCGATCGCCATGAGCACATCGGCAAAGGCAAGATCGGATTGGAACCGTTTCGAAGGTTGCTAAACGATCCTCGAACCATGCACGCGGCCTTCATCGCTGAAACGCCAATCGATGAACCTGGGGACGACCAGCGCAACGTAGACGCACTAAAAAGTGTCGTTGCCAGCTAGCCTTATTTAGGGCTGCAAACAGTAGAGACGCAGCATGCTGCGTCTCTACCATGAAAGGCTGCGGAAGCGACAACGCCCGCAGCTTCAGCCAACTGTTCGCCCCAGGGCGCAAAACACGTAAAATCAAGTATTCCCATGTCTAGTCAGGAGAAAACCGAAGTCTTGAACGGTGCTGAGAAGTCGCCTGACCGCGAGCAGCGGTACGAGGCGCAGCGCATCGAGTCGAAGTGGCATCAGCGGTGGCAACAACAGCCTGAGCTCTATCGAGCGGAGCCTGCGACATCTGCGCGCAAGAAGTATTACGTGCTCGAAATGCTGCCTTATCCGTCTGGCGCATTGCACATGGGACACGTTCGCAATTACTCCATTGGTGACGCCTTAGCGCGCTTCATGTGGATGAAGGGTTACAACGTGCTCCATCCAATGGGATGGGACGCGTTCGGTTTGCCTGCGGAGAACGCAGCGCTCAAGAACAACACGCCGCCGCGCGAGTGGACGCTTAACAATGTTGCCAACATGAAGCGGCAGATGAAGCGCCTTGGCTTCTCCTACGACTGGGAAACCGAAGTCACTACCTGTCTGCCTGATTACTACAAGTGGAACCAATGGCTTTTTTTGAAGTTCTACGAGCGAGGATTGGCATATCGCCGCAAGAGCCGAGTCAACTGGTGTCCGGAATGTGCGACGGTTCTTGCGAATGAGCAGGTTGTGAATGGCTGCTGCTGGCGTCATGAAGAGACGCTGGTTGAGCAACGAGACCTCGAGCAATGGTTTTTGCGCATTACCAATTACGCGGACGAATTGCTTCGCGATTTGGAGAAGCTCGAGGGATGGCCGGAAAAGGTGCGCACCATGCAGCGCAACTGGATTGGCCGCAGCGAGGGCGCGCAGGTCGACTTCGAGGTTGCTGATTCAAGCGAGAAGATTACCGTCTTCACCACTCGCATCGACACGATCTTTGGAGCGACATCAATCCAGCTCGCGCCGGAGCATCCAGTTGTTTCCAAATTGATCGGCAACGATCCTGAACTTCTCACCCGGTTGGACGAACTCGTGGCTGAGCAGCGAGCGGCTCGCGATGCCGCCGTCCTTGGGGAAGCGGAGAAGCATGGCTTCTTTACCGGTAGCTATGCGAGAAATCCGTTCAATTGCGAAAAGATTCCCATCTGGGTTGCGAACTACATCCTGATGGAGTACGGCACCGGCGCGATCATGTCGGTGCCTGCGCACGATGAACGCGACTACGAGTTCGCGAAGAAGTACGACATCGACATTCGCATCGTGATCTTGCCGCGCCATCATGAAGGGGGTGAGCAACACGATACTGCGTTGCCTTACACCGCGATGGATAGCTTGCTCATCAATTCGGGCGAGTTTAGTGGCCTCGGCAATGAGGAAGCCATTCTGCGGATGACGCGCTTTGGTGAGGAAAAGGGATTTGGCAAGCGGACGGTGACGTATCGCTTGCGCGATTGGGGTATCTCACGCCAACGCTATTGGGGAACTCCAATCCCGATTTTGTACTGCGACAAATGCGGTATCGTTCCAGTGCCCGAGAAGGATCTTCCCGTCTTATTGCCGGAGAACATAGAAATCACGCAACAAGGCGGATCACCTTTAGCGCGCGTACCCGAGTTTGTGAACACAAAATGTCCGAAATGCAAGGGTGGCGCGCGTCGCGAGACCGATACCATGGACACTTTCGTTGACTCGTCCTGGTATTTCTACCGCTACACGAACGCGAAGTTGAGCACCGCGCCCCTCGATTCGAAGGCTGTTGCCTACTGGTTTCCGATCGATCAGTACATCGGCGGCGTTGAGCACGCGATTCTGCACTTGATCTATTCGCGTTTCTGGACGAAAGCAATGCGCGATATGGGCTTGATTAAGAATTCGGAGCCGGTCGAGCGCCTGTTCACGCAGGGCATGGTTATTAAAAACGGCGCCAAGATGTCGAAGAGCAGAGGGAATACTGTCTCTCCTGATGACATGGTTTCCCGTTATGGAGCAGACAGCACGCGTGTGTATTCACTCTTTGCTGCTCCCCCTGATCGCGATCTTGATTGGCAAGAGAATGGCGTTGAAGGTGTAAGCCGCTTCCTCGCCAAAGTTTATCGGCTCGTGATGAAGTATGCCGATTTCTCGGGAAAGGCGCTCTCCGGGTCCTCTCGGGCTGCGCGCGAGCTTGAGCGGAAGTTGCACCAGACATTACGCAGGGTTTCCACCGACTTCGAAGGGCGGTGGCACTTCAATACTTCAATCGCAGCGATTATGGAGTTGGTGAACACAATCACCGCTGCTGAGCCGCAAATTGCATCGGGCGCCGTTCCAGCGAAGCAAGTGTCGTCCACCCTTCAAACGCTTGTCCTCATGCTGGCACCGTTCGCTCCGTACTTGGCATCGGAATTGTGGGAGGCACTCGGAGAAAAGTCGCAGTTGCTCAGGGAGTCGTGGCCTAAGTTCGATCCCGAATTAGCACGAGAGGAGCAAGTCGAGATTCCGATCCAGATCAACGGAAAGAATCGATCGCGCACCGTCGTGCCCGCCGGACTCGACGACGAGGAAGTTCGTACACGCGCGTTAGCCGATGAAAAGATTCGCGTCCTGCTCGATGGAAAAGAGATCGTCAAAGTAATTGTTGTCCCCAACAAGCTCGTGAACATCGTGGCTCATTGATGTCTCGCAATGGATTGTTTGAGAGCTTTTGCGAAATAGGTCGCGATCCTGCGCTACTGCTCGTCGAAATCGGATGGCGCTGGAGCTTCGGCGCTATCGCGGTTCTTATCGCAGCGTTTTCGATTTACCTCATCTTCGACAGCATCCCCTTCGATCCGCGTAGGCTGCAAACGATGGCTGCCCTGAATCCACTGCAACTCGCGCAAAACGTTGTTGAGGGAATTGCTTCCATTCACGCGCTCTTGTGGCGTGTCGCCTTGTTGATGGGGTTGGTCTTGAGCGCGATTTGGGTGTTGTTCAGTGCTCTGGGGCGGTACGCGACGCTTGCGCGTCCAGCTCTGAACCCCGGAGCAAACCTCCAAGTGTGCTTTGTTGTCAGTGTGCTTCGAGCGATACTCACACTGGCAGCCGTCACCGCATGGTTTCTTGCAGGACTGTTTACTGCTTCTCTTGGATCTCCAGCTACGCGCGATGGCATGCCGAACTTCGGCTTGATGTCGGTAATCCTGTTTTTGGCATTCCTCGGGATTATCAGTGTTTGGTCAACCCTGAACTGGTTTCTGTCTCTCGTGCCGCTGAGAAACGAGCTGACGTTCACCCAGGCGCTTCTGAGTACTCTGTCACTGATCCGATTGCGACGAGATGAACTGCTGGAGATTTCCATTGTTAGCGGAATCATTCGAGCAGCTTTGTTCCTGGTTGCAGTTCTCTTGTCGGTGGCCGCTAGTAGCTTAATTACAAATGCGAGAATGCTTGTCGCTGATCTGTTGGCGATTTCGTTGCTTTATCTTCTGATTGCAGATTTCTTGTATGTCGCGAGGTTCGTCGCCTTTGGAAAATTGCGCGGTGAAGTAGTGGCCCAGCCGCCCTCGGCTGTGTTTTCTCGTTCTGACGCAACAATGATCAGGGGCACGTAGACATTATGAGTCGTCCGGCTGCAAGCCGGACTCTGGATATTCAGTGTTGTCTACGCACTCGGTCGTGGTGGCCGAGGTCTCGCCTTTGCCGGAACTCGGTGCCTCTGCCTTGACATAGGTTTAGTCGATGAAGTCCACTCGCGGACGGTGGGGAATTATCCCGCGCTCGTATCCCATCTCCAAGAGTCGCGTAATCGCCTCGCGGCCTTCTTGGCCATAGTCCAACGTGCGCTCGTTCACATACATGCTGACAAACCGGCTGGCGAGCTGCCGGTCAAGATCGCGGGCGAACTGCATCGCATATTCAAGGGCCTCATCACGATGATCGAGCGCGTATTGAATGCTTTCTCTCAGCGCGACCGAGACTTCATGCATAAGCTCAGGTCCAAGATCCCGCTTGATTGCATTTCCGCCAAGCGGCAACGGAAGTCCGGTTTCTTCGCGCCACCACTTCCCGAAATCCACGATCCGCTTCAGACCTGACTTCCCGTAGGTGAGCTGGCCTTCATGGATGATCAGGCCGGCTTCGTAGCGTCCGTCGAGAATCTGAGGAATGATTTGGTCAAAGGGGACAACTTCGGTCTGGATCTCGGGCGCAAACAGCTTGAGCACCAGATACGCGGTTGTGAGTCTTCCCGGCACCGCAATCTTTTTAGTCTTAATATCTTCGACCGTATAGTCCCGATTCGCGACAATCATCGGGCCATAACCCTCGCCCACGCTTCCTCCATTAGGCAACAAGGCGTAGTTCTCCTGCAGATACGGATAGGCGTGAAAAGAAATCGCGGTCAGGTCGTAAAAGCCCTCCCGAGCCTTTCGATTGAGTGTCTCGATGTCCGATAGCGTGTGCGTGAACTTCAATCCCGGAACTCGGATCTTATTGGTCGCCAGGCCATAGAACATGAAAGCGTCATCGGAGTCGGGGCTATGGGCTACGGAAATCTCACGAGGCTGAGCCGACAGGGAACTGGACGAAATGGACGAAACGGTGCTGGACATGATGGTTCTCAGTGTACCCGCTGAAGGTGAAAATCCGGTTAGAGGTTTACGACAGGATGCGCCTTGAGCCTATAGCGGCCACGATAGCCGCAACGCCCTTTAGTACCTCTCCCGGGAGGAAGGGAAGGACGGCGATCGCGAACACCGTGGCGGCAGATTTGTGGATCAGGGCGCCCAGCCACAGTGCTCCGCTAGCGAAGATCAGTCCACTGCAGGCTACTGCTCCTGCGGAGAATGCGATCAACCGGGACCGTTGCGAAAGTTTTTCGGCAATCAGACCGCCAGCTAGTGCCGCGAAAGGATAGGACATCAAATAGCCGCCAGTTGGACCGAGAAGTTGCGCGATCCCACCCGGCCCATGTGGACTGAACACCGGTAGACCTGAAACACCCTCCAGAAGGTAAAGAGTCAGAGCCGAGAAAGCTCGCCATCCTCCCAGCGTGAGAGCCAGAAACATCACGCCAAATGTCTGGAGAGTGATCGGTACCGGTGTGAACCACAGAGGAATGAAGACGTGGGCACAGGCTGCCATCAGAAGGCTGCCGCCAATTACAAGAACGGCATTGACCGCCCAAAAACTTCCAAGACTTGCAACCCGCTGATCTGCTTTACCGGCAAGCGCTTGCGTCATGAATTTTTCGATGGCTCTCTTTCCTCAGGAACGGTCTTTGTGGAAGCTGTCATGATCGCGCTCAATCTGTTCCAGCTCCCGCCGCAGGGCCGCGTCCGATGCTCGCATCCGGTGCCGTCGTATCAAAAGCAACACGGCAGTCACACTGCCGGCGATGACCACAAACGAGATCAGAAGGATTGAAAACAGCACCTTCATGAACGATAAGGATACCAGAGTCCACCGGCGCGCCTTCCACTCGAAAGCCCGTGGACTCGCAGCGTGCAAGTGCTTTGTGAATGGAAAAAGCCGATCGCTAGACGAATGAATCTATGCAGCCAGTCGTTCGGACAGAAATGCCATCGCCTCGCGCATGGTTTGATCCGGGTCATGGCCGATGGGGAAGATCGGATCCTGTATCTTCTTCCACACTCCACCGGTCTGAACGTACACGGCAACGTAATACGGGATATCCAGATTGGAGTAGCAATGCCATAGCTCAAGGCGATACATCTGCTCTCGAATCACGACTAGTCCGGTCTTGATCAATTCCCAAGCCTCGTTGATTCCGGGGAAGTTGCGGAAGTCTTTGAGTGCGTCCATCTGTGGTGCTATCTCCGAGTGAATCTGTCCTCACCTACTTCGCCGCAGCTTTAGTCGCCGATGTCTTTTCGATCCGCAGATGGCGGCTTCGGCGGAGCCTTTAGCTTGCCCTTGATCCCCTTGCCTGTGCCGAGGGCGGCGTTCTGCCCATTTTCGCGATCGGCGCTCTTGAATTGTGTCCACGGACCCGCTTTCATGTCGCGCAGTAACGGCGCCTGCCAGGCAAACTCGGGATGCTGCCCTAGAAATTCTTTCGCATGGAAATCTGCGCCGCACGGGTGCCCGCTGCGAGCAATGAGTTGCATCTTTTCCGCCATGTCGCTATCCGTAGCCTTGCCTTGCACAGCTCCGCCAGGAAAGTATGGCGCCCAATCCCACAGTTCAATACCGCGGGGACTGGTGTCGCTGTGGCCGCACAATGCGCGCTCGTTTGCTTCCTCTTTCTTCTGGTATGAGTCGAAGTGGTCCGACAGGAATTGTTGCGCCATGGCAATTTCGATCTTGCCCTTGTTCTTCTTGATCAGTTCCTCCCATCGCGCGTGACGAGCGTTGGGTGAGGTGGCTGCATCCTTCGGATCGAAGTCAGTCTCGTCTTTAATGAGGTCAGCATCGCGAGCAAAATTTGAACTGACGAAATAACCATCTTTTGAGCGCCAAAGCGGCGTGTGCTTCAGTCCCAACTCCAGATACGCGATTTCGTTGGTTTTGCGATCGCCGATCAGCCAATCGTTAGCATATCCGCCGTTGTTGCCCTGCTGCAGGATGTGGGCGTAGTCGTCAATTGAGTTGGCGTATTGCAGCGCCTTGCGCGACCGCACAAACTCAGGAATGCCGTTTGGATCGAAGCCGTGGAATTGAGTGAGAGTGGTTTCGGTGATCATGATGCCCGACGAATTCACTCCAAAGTCGTCATCGGAGGTAATGACTCCGGGAAAGCCGTCCATCAGCATGCTATTTCCATGTTCGGGGACGATGTCGAACATCACAACCCATCGTTCGCCGTGCAGATAGCTCGTCCAATTGTTGTGTGCGATGACGATCTTTCCATCCTTGGTGTAGCTGCCCGTCGCGATAAAGGCACTGCAGTTTCCGGGAGCATGCAGACTTGGCGGATTGAGGACCGCCTCTTTCTTGTTAAGCCAAGGAACGTAGTAGTCAGGAACTTCCTCGAAGGCGTTCAACGCAACAATGTCGTAGAGATCGAGCTTGCTACCCTTTGCCTTCAGGCCATCGGCGATTCCCTGCAGCTCCTGCTGATACTCAGTTTCAATGTGCGGCCAAAGAACTTCGCGCGCTGTTTTCCGAAAGAACTCCCAATCGCGATGCGTATTGTGCGTGTCGGTCAAGCGGACAGCCTTAACCGCGTCCTCAATTTCTGGAGCCAGCAGATAGCCGTGCTGATACCCGACGTTGCTCGGCGATCCTTCCAGGTGAACGTAAATCCAGCCGCCGCGTTCGAAACGATACGATTTTCCGAGGCGAGGATCGGTCACACTCCCTTCGGCGAACGCACAGTTCGTGAGGATGACCATTAAACACACGGTAGCCAATAGAGACCTAGAACGCCGAAATCGCACGAATCGCTCCCGAAACCCGAAGTCAACTGAATATTAGGGTGAGCGATGCTACGCGTCAAACCTTGTCGTTTTGTTGACGAAGGATGGTCTGAGTAGCGACTAAGCCGCCTGTCCCTGCCTGGTTGCCGCAGCCTTCTGTGCTGTTTTCTTCCGCCCGACTGGTCCCTTAGCATGGACAGCCTTTCTCGCCGCTTGGCTTTGAGAGGCGCTACTGCGCTTCCTGGCAGCCTCGAAGACAGTCCTGGATCCGCCGCGCCCTTTGGCGAGATCTCGTTCAGTCTGTTTGCGCATTTGACTTGAGGCTTTACCCGCTTTCGGAGGACTCAGCTTGACCCTGCTCGTCGTGCCTTGACAGGCCAATTGCGATAGCTTGTTTTGTGCTTCTCGCACCAAGCTTGCCCTGGCGAAAGTGATCCATTTCTTCGCGGACAAACTCTCCGGCTTGTGTGCTGGGCGATTTGCCTGGTTCTTGGTCTTTCCGCGCACGTTCAAGAGTGATTGCTTCTGGCATGGAATCTGCCTCCGAGAGGAACGATGCTTTCAGCCGGCGATGTCCAGATGGGCACAACGAAGTAGAGACGCAGCATGCTGCGTCTCTACCCAGGCTAGGGAATTACGCGAGAGCTGCTTCTGACTTTGCCCCGTAGGCCTCGAACCACGGAGTTGCAGCTTTCAGTCTTTCGTTGACGTTCTGAATATTCTTGACGCCTTCGCTCCTCATCCAGTCCACGAAAGCTTTTTCGCCCTGTTTCGCAAAGACGGGAACGCCGTTGGCCCAAGTTGCGCGTCCGCAGAGCACTCCATTGAATTTGACGCCTGATTCGGCAGCCAACTCGAGCGTTTCAGAGAATTCTTCGTTGCTGACTCCAGCAGATAGATAGATGAATGGCTTCTTCGAGACGGCCGCCGACCTACGGAATAGTTCAAGTGCCTCTTTGCGTGTGTAGGCTGAGCCCTTTCCGGCATTGCTCTTTACGCCTTCAACGAACCTCATGTTGATGGGCACTTCGGCCTTCATCACGTCGACGCTGTACTTTTCTTTGGTGAACTCTTCCATGCTGCGAATTACGCTCTCTGGCTTTCGCTTGGCATATTCAAGGCCCTTTTCGTCACCACCCTGCGGATCGTATCCGACGAACTCGAGAAAAAATGGAATGTCTTGTCCGCCGCATTCGTCGCCAATGCGTTCAACGAACGCATGCTTCTCGTCGTTGATTTCTTTGGTATCAAACGGCGAATAGTAGATGAGGATTTTGATGCAATCCGCGCCCGCCTCCTTCAGCCTGCGAACCGACCAATGATTCAGGAGATCGGGAATACGGCCAGGCCGGTTGTTGTCGTATCCGGTCTGCTCGTAAGCCAGTAATAGGCCAGCTTTCTTATTGCGACGCTTGGCCGCGGGAAGCCCAAACTCGGGATCTAGCAGGATAGCGCTGGCATACTGCGTGAGGACTTCCGTGACAATGCTCTTAAAGTCCTCAAGCATGCTTTCGGGAACGCTGGGCACGCCCTTTTCCTTGGCAAGAGATTTCTGTAGCGATCCGCGCTGATCCATTGCGGCTGCGGCGATCACGCCGCGAGAATCAGAGACTGCTTTCATGCCGGCAAGTTTTCCGGATGTCAACTTCACGGGAATTCCTCCTTGGGAATTTTCTTGAGACTGTGCGAGCCGAGTTTTGGAATCCTGCTGCTGTTTGTACGTCGGATCGCTTGAAGTTCTGGATAATTGCGACGCCGATTCTAGCTTACCGCCTCTTCTGGTGCTACTGAGCACGCTCCAGTGCAGCCTTCTGGTGCCCCATTAAGTCTGTAATGCCTTGCTTGGCGATTCGCAGCAGATTCGCCAATTGCTGGTCGTCAAAAGCGACCTGCTCGGCCGTAGCCTGCAGCTCGACAAAGCGGCCAGCACCGGTCATAACGAGGTTCATGTCTACTTCGGCTCGCGAATCCTCTTCGTAAGCCAGATCGAGCAGCACAGCCCCGTCAACAATGCCAACGCTCGTTGCTGCCACGCTATCGCGCAGCGGAGATTTCTTCAACGTTCCAGCGGTGACTAGCCGTCGCAGGGCAAGAGCCAAGGCAACGTAGGCTCCGGTAATCGACGCCGTGCGTGTCCCCCCGTCGGCTTGAATGACATCACAATCCATATAGATTGTGCGCTCGCCCAATTGTGACAAATCGACAACAGAGCGCAGCGATCGGCCGATGAGGCGTTGGATCTCATGCGTGCGTCCCCCGATGCGTCCCTTGCTCGATTCCCGCGGCGTTCGCGTGAGCGTCGAGCGCGGAAGCATGCCGTACTCGCTGGTAATCCATCCCTTGCCGCTGTTGCGCAGGAAACCGGGGACCGTCTCTTCGATCGATGCAGTGCAGATTACGCGTGTGTGTCCAACTTCGATAAGGGCTGAACCTTCAGCCATGCCGATGTAGTCAGGAGTAATGCGAACCGGACGCATCTGCTCTGGTGTGCGATTGTCACTGCGAAAGGTAGACATGAGAGAGGTCTATTTAATCATGGAGGAAAGGAGAATCGGGTGGTCGGGTGACGTGAGGTTAAGGCCTTTCGAGTTTCGGCGAAGCCCGTTGCGAAGCACCTTGCCTCGATCGAGTGGTACTGGGATAGCTGAAACTTGAACTCGAAACTTGAGACGCTTTTCTTGGGTTTTTCACTGCGCCCGATAACTCGATCAGCTTCTTCCACGTCCCGATCACCCGATTCTTCCTAATTCATTGACCTCCAATCTGTTCCCGACATAGGATTGCGCGAAGCAAGTCCCCCTTATGTCGGCCCCTTCGATCCATTCCGGCGGAATGCTCGGTCGATACCGCGTCGTGGAGCAAATCGGAGCGGGCGGAATGGGTGTGGTTTATCGCGCCCATGACGAGCGACTGGACCGTTATGTCGCGATCAAGCTTCTGCACCCTGGAAGTATTCGAAGCGCAATTGCGCGCCATCGCGTGCGCAATGAAGCTCTTGCTCTATCTCGACTCAGCCACCCAAATATTGAAACAATTTTTGAGTTCGATACCCAGGGCGAATGTGACTTTCTCGTTGTCGAGCTCATCCCAGGGGCCGGTCTCGATGAGTTGCTAAATCGCGGACCGCTTCCCCAGACGCTCGCGGTCTCGCTCACCGTGCAATTGCTGCGCGGATTGGCGACTGCACATGAAAAGGGAATCATTCATCGCGATCTGAAACCCTCAAACCTGCGACTCACCCAAGACAGTTTCCTGAAGATCCTGGACTTCGGGCTGGCACATGTGCACGACGAGGAAGAAAACGAGCAGCACAATTTAACCACGGAAACACACAATAACGTCCTCTCCGGCACGCTGTCGTACATGTCGCCGGAGCAACTCCGCGGGACGCGGCTTGACCCCCGCAGCGATATCTATGCGACCGGCTTGGTTCTCTACCAGATGTGCGTCGGTCGCCTCCCATTTACCGAATCGGGAGCAATGCTGATCGACGCAATTTTGAACAGGTCCGTGCCTCCGCCGCGCAAGCTAAACGGGGAGATAAGCCCCCGTCTTGAGGCGGTAATACTCAGGGCTCTGGATAAAGATCCAAAGAGCAGATATCAGTCTGCTCGCGACATGCTGCGCGATCTGGAAGTGATCGCTTCCGGAACCCGATCCGCAACTAGCGCTGTGCTACAGATTTCCGCCGTGGCCTTGCTCATCGCTATCCTTGGTCTGATTATTGCTCTTGAACATCATAGGATCGCAGGTTTGGTTGACCGACTCCTCCATCCTCTTCCCACAGACAGATACGTGGCTGTGATGCCTTTTCGGAGCATCAATAACGACGATCCCGCATTCGATCAGGGTCTCACTGAGGCTGTTGCCGCAAAATTGACGGAGATCACTTCAGCGCAATCCGTACAGGTGGTGTCGCCGCGCGAGATAAGAGCGGAACGCGTGGAAGATGTGGCTGACGCGCACAAGAAGCTGGGAGTGAATCTTGCGATCGCAGGTAGCCTACAGCGTGCGCAAGACGCTATTCGCGTCAATCTTGAGCTGGTCGACGCAAGTACGCGGCGCCTACTGCGCGCCGCCAACTTTACCGCAAAAAACTCCGATGCTTTCGTGCTGCAGGATCAGGTAATCGAGAAGACTGTGCAGATGCTGGAGATTGAAATGCACAAGGGGGTGGGGGAGGAGGGACACGGTACCACCATCGCTGAAGCCTTCCGGCTGTATACACGCGGCGTCGGCTTCTTGGAGAACCAGACAGTCCCCGAAGACGTGGACAGCGCGATCGTACAGTTTCGGCAAGCCCTTACGCTCGATCCAGGATATGCGAGAGCATCTGCCGGTCTGGGTCTGGCATATTTCGACAAGTACCGATTATCGAAGGACCAATCATTAGTGGACGAGGCTCGCTCGGCGTGCACACAAGCACTAACCTTGAACCCGCGATCGCCCAAGGGCAATGTCTGCCTCGGAGTGATCCATCACGGAACTGGTCAGTATGAGGCAGCGATTGGTGACTTTCAAATGGCTATCGACTCGGATGCAAACGACGACGAGGCCTACCGACGCCTGGCTTCATCTTTCGTTGAACTGAACCGAATGCAGGATGCCGAGGACACCTACAAGAAGGCCATTAGCATTCATCCGCAGTACGCCAGTGGTTACGGGCAGCTCGCACATCTATATCGGCGCGAAGCGAAGTACACGCTCGCCATCGCCGAACTCAAGAGAGCAATTGAGCTCGCTCCCGAGGACGTGCGCTACCAAGCTAGCATTGGCGCGGACTACTACTTTGCTGGGGACTACGAGCGGGCTATTGATGCTTTGCAGAAGGCGATTACTATACGACCTTCGTATCAGGCTTATTCCAATTTGGGACTAAGCTATCTGGCTTTGCGGCGCTTTCCCGAAGCTATTGGATCCCTTGAGCAAGCTGTATCGATGGGCAGTCATACCATCCAGACCTTTGGCAACCTAGGACGCGCCTATTACTTTTATCCCTCCAAACACGACCAGGCCCGGGCTCCTCTGGAAAAAGCTTTGCAACTTGCAGCTGACGACCTGAAAGTCAATCCCCAAGATGCTGACGTGCATACTTTGGCGGCAGAGTATTCGGCAATGTTAGGAAACCGAACTGAAGCACTGCAGTACTTGAACAAAGCACTTCAATTTCGACCAAATGACGCAGAGACGCTATACTTTGCGGGCATAGTTCATGCCCTACTCGGAGAACAAGACCAGGCGATTTTCTGGTTGCGGGCGGCAATCAAGCGGGGTTACTCCCGCGCTGAGATCGACAATTCCCTGGAGCTGGATCAAATGAGAAACGCCGGGGAATTGAAGTCGCTCCTCGATTGAGCATTGTTGTTCGGGCCTTCGCTAGATCCCAATTGGAGATACCTGAATGAAGAACACCCTGATTATTCTGCTCTTGGTTGTGGTGGCTGTTCTCGCTTTCTTCCTCATTAGAAGAGAAAAACCGACAGAAAGAAGGAAATCGACGGAACCGTACGTGACGGTCTCCCCCGTTGACCGCGCCGGAAAATCCATTAAGACTCGAGGTTGCGAGGCTCGCCTTGGCAGAGACAACAAGGTTTGCGTGATTTCGATCGAGTATCTGCGAGACATGATTAGTGGCAGCAAACCAGACGAAGCAATCGAAGTGCGACACAAGGACACAATCCTCTGGGTAAGCTGGAATGGTGAAACGCTCGACGTTCAGCCGCTGAAGGCTATGGATTGCTCCACTCAACAACCAGTGACGACAGTGCCTCCCCTGATCGATAGAGCATCTGGGAGCGGCAGTGCCCAGTACGCTCATGTATCCGACAAACCGGACAACGACGGGTACTGTTACAAGACCAACATCAATGTCACCATCAATGGTCAGACCATCCCCCTCGATCCTCACCTGTTCGATGGAGGACCGTAGGGACCTGATCTAGTCGGCAATACTCGAACAGTACCGACGCGCGCCTTGCGCGAGTTGTCATTTTCCGGACACTGAAAACTTCAGACCGGAGACTGGCGTTTCTCAGCCATCTTCGGTATATACGCCAAGACACGGCCGTCGCACAGCACTCCCTTTTGGGGTAGCTGTGCCGATGGCGGCGCTTGGTCCTATCTTGCTCGTGTCTCATTCAGCTTGACAGGCTCTTGATCGGAGAGTACAAGCTGTAGCAATTCATTCCATTCCCCCACTGAACGCGGCCCCGCGAACAAAGCTCTTACACAGGAGAGATAGCTATGAACTTTGAGCGAAGAGACTTTCTACGTGCAGGCGCGGCCGGGTTGGCTGGGGCGATGTTTGGTTTGGAATCTGCATACGGTCAAAGTACGGATAAAAGTGGGCCAGTTACGTCCGATTCTACTATTGAATTTGGAAGTGGTACAGGTTCGCTCCATATTGAACTCAAATTCAACGAAAAGGCAAAGACTCCGGGCACGTTAGATTTGCGGCTCGACAACTTCAGGCGGGGATCATTCAAGCCCGGTTTTGAGAAGTCCTTGATCATGAGCGGGTCCTTCCAACCGGTTGCCGCAAACCACCCGGCAACCAAACTTTATCGATCTTACTTCTCTGTGGACGACCTTCAGGTGTTCGCCCGCCTTGTAGACGATAATCACTCAACAACGCTCGCCTTCAGTCCCACCAGCGATCAGAACATATTGTTCCTCACAGTCTGGAATGATTCGAAGCCGCCAGAAACGTTCCGGGTTGACAAGAATAAGTTCAGAGGTGCAGGGCAGCAGTATCCGTCGGATCAAAAGCAGCCGAATCCACCGAGCGGCGTTACCGAAGACCGAGAGAAGGCATCAGAATTGAAAGGCTCCAGAACGCGACCAAATCCACAGAGCTACGTTCTGGACGATCGATGGAAGCTACTAGACCTGAAGGGCTCGAGAACTCCTCCGGAGATCACTGCCGAGGATCTGGAAAATGCGCTGGACAAGCATCCCGATTATGTCGCCTTCGCACGGGGCAAGAAGTACATGCGCCTTCATGCGGCAGTGGTGGACTTTGTATGCTTGTTTGTTGTGGTCGCAGTTCCAGGTGGTGAGTTATTCGTCGTGGATTGGGAAGGCTAAGTAAGTCAAGGGGGGCCGCCCTCAGAGTCCGACACTACTTGCGATGCGCTGAAAGTCTGCTTCTGATCTGAGCTCATCGAATATGTGAGTGACTTTCAGCTGATCAATCCCTGCCGCACGCTCCTCGACCGCTTTTTCCAGGAAACGTAAAGCCAACGCCTTCTCCCCCAGACCTGCATAAACAACGGCCAATTGATACGCAGAAGCGTGGCCATTCGCGGCTGAATCTTGGAGCTGTTTCAGTAGTTCTGCTGATTTCTCTTGGCGTCCCCACCTCGCGTATGCATAGCCAAGTTCCGCGAGGTATTGTGGTGTACCCGGTGATATCTCAATTGCCTTCTGAAACTCCAGAGTTGCGTTTTCGTAAAGTCCCTGGGCGGCGTAAATACGCCCGAGATTCCGATGAGCTCGCGCACTAGCCGGATCCAGATCAAGCGTTTTCCGAGTTTGTTCAATTGCGGCAGTGTAGTCCCCCGCAAAGTACAGCATCGAGGCAAGGTTCGAGTTGACGAAACTCGAAAGTGGATCCAGATCGAGTGCTTTTCTGGCCTCGGGCAAAGCCTCTGAGATCCTGCCTGTTTCCGCCAACAGATTGGAATACTGTGCATGCACAATTCCTAGTCCTGGGTTCAGTTCAATAGCCTGTTTGTATTCTTGCTCGGCTTCACTCCACTCCCAGTCGTAGTCCTCTTTCACCTTAGCCATAGCGGCATGTGCTTCCGCCAAGGACGGGTCCAACTTGAGGGCTTTCGAAGCATTAGCTCGAGCTTTTTGGAAGCTGTCTCTTACTGCACCGCCAGCGAGATCGGGAAGTAAATGGTACGAATCAGATAACGCAGCATATGCGAGAGCGTACTGTGGATCCTGCGCGATCGCCTTTTCCAAGTATTCGATACTCTTCTCTAAGTCTTCTTTTGTGCGCTTGTTCCAGTAATAACGTCCACGAAGGTAGTTCTCATGCGCTTCTGGGTCGACGGAACGCGGCTTGTTCAGTCGGCGTAATTCCTCGGCAGTCAGCTTGATCTGGATCCCACCAGCAATCTCCTTCGCGATCTCCTCTTGCAGACTCAATATATCGCTTGCGTCTTTCTCATATCTGCTGCTCCAGAATTGAACATCCGTCTTACCGTACAGTGTTGCTAGAACCCTTACCCTGTGGTCGAAGCGCTCCACAGACCCTTCCAGAACCGCATCTACGTTCAGCTCCTTTGCGATCTGCGGTAACGACTTGCTGGAGCCCTTGTAAGTCATTATTGACGTGCGCGAAATCACGCGAAGTGCGCTGATCTGTGCCAGATCGGTAATTAACTCCTCTGTCATTCCGTCGGCGAAATAATCTTGATCAGGCACTCGTGAATAATTCTGAAGAGGCAACACTGCGAGAGATTGAATCGCAGGCGTACTCTGCTGGTGCATTACCCGCTTCATCCACGATGGATTTAATGCCAGCAAGCCGCTAAGGAATACGAAGCCAAGTAACCCGATGGTTATCTTCTGCCATTTCGGTACTCGCGGTGTAGAAGGATGGATGTGTGTGGTACTCGGGAGAGACATTCTGCGAATGTCTACCCCAAGCTCAACGGCGGATTGATACCGGTTATCGGGCTCCTTATCTAGGCATTTCAGAACTACCTGCTCCAACTGAGGTGCGATTTTGGGATTCAGTTCTCGGGGCGGCTTTGGCGATTCGTGGATAATGCTATGGATGACCTGAAACGCCGGCGCGTCTCCGAAGGCTCTTCGCCCAGTGCACATTTCATAAAGGACAGCGCCGGCCGAGTAAATGTCGCTTCTTACCGAGGCGGGCTCCCCTCGCAACTGTTCCGGCGACTGATAGGGCAACGTTCCCGCCATGGGCAAATCCAGCACAGACTCGGTGGTAGCACTAGGAACTGCTTGGGAAAATTGAGCAAGACCAAAATCGAGGATCTTCAGCCGCCCGTCGGGCATAAGTTGTAAGTTGGCAGGCTTAAGGTCGCGATGCAACACGCCAGCTTCGTGCGCAGCCGCCAGTCCATCGGCCAACTGCATCCCTAGCCGTAGGACCTCTTTTTGCGGCATCGCTGCCGATGCCAGCCTGCTGGCCATCGTTTCGCCTGGGATGTACTCGGTCACCAGAAGATCGATTCCATCTTGGGAATCGAAGTCGTATACGATGGCTATGTTGGGATGATTCAACTTTGCAAGGACTCGCGCTTCCTTGTGGAAACGCTTTTGTGAGTTCAGATCGTTGAATGGGCTTGGTGGCAGAATCTTTAGGGCTACGTCCCTTCCCAGACGTTCGTCATGCGCCCGATACACCACACCCATTCCGCCTTCTCCCAGACGTTCGAGGATGCGGTAATGACCGACCAGCGTTCCGGTGCCCATAGTGGAGCTGGACATGGCGCGAATGTTATGGCGTGCTCCGGCGCAAGTCAACGAGATAAGCGTCGAAGAGGCTGGCTGAGGATGCGAACCAACGGGCTAATCGTGCTTAAAATGCAAAGGGTAAGTGCTTCGCGCTAGTCCACGGTCGAGCTGCCCGAGGAGTCGTTGAAAGAGCTTGCCGCCGTGTGCGATTTGCGACAGCGCTAGCGACTTAATCCCATCCCCGCTTGGTCTTCAAAAGTGATGGGAACAAGATTGGTTTTCCGACATCAATTGCAGAGCGGTTGGCACACTCCAACCTCTATGCCAAACTGAGAGTACAAACGGCAGCCGCAATCTGCGATAGACAGCCAGCAACTTTATGCGGCGGCTATCGAAGCCGGGATGGCGAAACTGGCAGACGCAGCGGACTTAAAATCCGCAGGGCTTAAAAGGCCTGTGGGGGTTCGATTCCCCCTCCCGGCACCACTCACACCCGCATAAACACTGCACATTTAGACAAGCCGCAGTTTCTGTGCTTCCGACTGTGACTGCTCCGTTGTTGGTGCATCATGCCCGAAATCATGCCCAAACTCAATTTCATGCCCGTTCTCTAGCGTGGTTGCGGCATCACGAAGATCAGATTGGCTAGTGATGTTGTAGCGGTCGAAAACTGAGCGGGTCTCATGCCCGCAGATGGTC